>SKEW01000683.1_pt1 | contig 27386 bp, 24 predicted proteins | sample 4841441 | NCBI WGS metagenome assembly SKEW01 (sample SAMN11008799, study PRJNA524170) | human gut metagenome | isolation source: fecal sample from pouch patient p41 | place: Israel: Tel-Aviv | reverse complement strand
GTTATACTAATACTTTTACAAAATTATCAATCACTATATTAAAATATTCTTTTAATACATCATCAATCTTATCTTCTCGAACTTTTTCTATTTTTATAACTTGACCGTCTTTATAAAAGATTAGTTCTCCATCAAAAAATCTTATATGCTCATCTTCTGTATAACGCGCAACTTTCATTGAATTTATAAATGGTGAATTTGGGTGTGATTCACAATAAAAAGACGGTAATACATAATCAATATCTAATTGTGGTTCTAAAGAAAAACTATATATCTGTTTCCAATCTTTTTTAGGCTTTCTTTGATATAAAATATATTCTCCTTCCTGTTTTGGATTATATTCAAACTTATAATCACATCTTCCATCATTTTGGACTTTTCCAGCTTCAAGTTCTAAACTTTTTCTAGATAATTCACTCAAAACTCCGACATCAGAAATATATGATTTATCATCTATATCTATTTTTAGTATTCTATGAAGTCTCATTCGTGTATTTCCATCTTGATAAATAAATCGTCCCGCTAAATTTGTAACATTAAATCCCAAACTTTTTAACAAATTGCTATAAAGTCCATTTAACTCAAAACAATATCCTCCCCTTTGTTTAACAATCATCTTATCAAATAAATCTTGTGCTTCAAGTGATATAGGTTTTCTATTTAAAACATCTATATTTTCATATGGGATATGAGTCAAATGAGCTATTTGTAACTTGCACAATGTGTTGTAATCTATTTTAATTTCATCATTATACTCCATCTTTTTTAAATATAAATCTATCTGTTCTTTGTTATATATCATAAAATCATCTCCTAAAAATATTTTTATTAAAAAAATAAGCATTGATAAGTGGCTTCAATTATCAATGCTTTTATTTTTTATGTTAATAAATTTATCTTATTTATATGGTCGAAAATTTATTTGGGATTCACTTGTTTATTTTTTAGGTCCAATCAAACCTTCTCTATATGCACCTATATATTCAATACAATATTCATCTTCACCTAATAAAGCTTCTGTTGCATATATAAGTCCTAACATATCTCTGTTTGTTGGGTCTAATATTGCACTATCTAATCCTGCATTCATTGCTAAAACTGTAAAACCTAAGTTTATTAATTTTCTAACTGGTAAGTTAAATGAAATATTACTTACTGCTGCAGTTATATGGATTGTAGGATATTCTTTTCTTATAGTGCTTATAACTTCTACATTCATAGCGATTCCATCTTCTGATGTACATAACATTTCAACTAATGGATCTATATGAATTCTTTCAGGTTTGATATTGTATTCTTCTGCTTTTTTCATTATATTTTTGAATACTCTTAATCTATCTTCTGCTGTTTGTGGTATTCCTGTATCATCTGAAAGTAAAGCTATTACTTGCCAATCTGTATCTGCTATTTCTGGGAATATTTTATCTATTTTGTCCCCTTCCATTGAAACAGAATTGATAATTCCTGGTTTATTACAGAATTTATAAGCTTGTAATATTACATCAGCACTTGGACTGTCTACTGCTATTGGTAAATCTGTCACTTCTTGAATTTGTTCTATCATCCATTTTAATGTTTCAACTTCTTGAGCTTCTGGAACTGATGCACAGCAGTCAATATATGTTGCACCACTTTCAGCTTGTATTTTTGCTCTATTTTTTATAAATTCTGCATCTCTATTTTTTATCGCTTCTGCCACTACTGGAATAGAACCGTTGATTTTTTCACCTATAATAATCATTTTTTATCCTCCATCCATACTAATTTTTCTGTCTTAATTTATATTAGCTTAGTCACAATAGAATTTACGAGATTCTGTATACATTGTTTCATATCCTTTTTCTCTACGTTCCGGATTATTTTCACGATACCAAGCTATATATCTTCCTTCTTTACCATAGTCATGAACTCTATCTTTAACTGCTTGTACATATTCTTCATCAGTTAATTTTCCTTCTGGGTCTGGTGAGAAAGAACTTACTTGAGCTAGTTCATCTGCGTATTTTCCTAATATTCCAACCTTATCATTGCAAGCATCTTGACCTTCCCAAGAATCAAATCCAGCTGCTATAAAGTTTTCGATTTGATTTCCAACACATCCACAAGAATGGAAGTTTACATAAAGACCCATTTCATGAGCTGCATCGTTCATTCTCTTATAATGTGGTAACATAACCTCTTCAAAAGTTGTTGGTGAGAAGAATGAACTTCTTTGAGTTCCCATATCATCGTGGAAAGTTATTATATCAGCATGGTATACTTCTTTTGCAATTTTCATTAATTCTATATGGAAATCTGTTAATTTAGTATAGAATGCTTCTAGTGCTTCTTCCTCTTCTAATAAGTAGCAGAAAGTATCTTCAAAACTTGTTAAATCTGCTGTTCTTTCGAATAATCCATTTACTATTGTAAATATTGTTGCCTTATCTGGATCAATTACTTTTGCATAATTTTCTTCGTAATCTTTTTGCCAGTCTATAGCTGATAAATCAGGGAATACTAAGCTTTCCCAATTTGTTATATCATCTAATCTTCTTGTTCCTGGTTTAACCATTGCTGCATTTGTCTTTGGTTCATATTCCCATTCGATTCCAAACCAGTCAATTCCACCTTTACATCTAGCCATAGCATCTGGCATTACTAATGGTTGTATAAAGTTTATATCGAAATAATATGATGGCATCCAAAGTGGTTTTTCGCCTCTATATAATCTAAGTACATTTTCTTTTGGTGTAATTGGTGTATGATATTTTACAGTTTCAAATGATTTTGCGCCATATGGATTTGGTACTGCTGGGTCTATTGTTGGATTTTGTATTTCCTCTATTTTAAAAGAATAATCGCTCATCTTTTTGCCTCCCAATTTAAAAATTTATTTTATTTACCTTATCTTTTTCTCAAAATGTTGTATATTTCTATTCTTATTATTAATTTACTTTTGCTTTTTCTTGCAATTCTCTTTCCATTACAGCTATATCACTGTCTTTTATTTTGTATCCTAATAACGGAATTACCGATGCAACTAAGAATATAATCGGCACTACAAGGCATAACATTTTTATTCCGCTAACTGTTGAACTTGTAATCGCCGCATTAGCATGATATCCAATTGCTGATAATACACTTGTTATAACAACACCTCTAACTGCAATTGATATTTTTATAGCTAAAGAACTAAAAGACATTATAACTGCTTTAGTATTTTTACCTGTTTTATATTCGCTATATGTTCCGCAATTTGAATATAAACTTGTTGTGTTTCCATAAGATATTCCGAAGAATATTTGTGCTATACCTAAAAGCACAGTTACTATCATCATATTTGCTGGCATAACATATATAGCTACTAAGCAAACTGCAAATCCTAAAACACCTACGATATTTGTCATCTTGCTTCCAATTTTTGCAACCACATTTTTTGATATAAGAGAACCAACTAATGCCCCTACATTGAATACTACTAATATAATTGACATTGCTGCTTCATCTTGAAGAACAACTTTAGCATAATATGCAACAGTCGCCATCAAAGTATAATATCCGATTAGTTTTAAAAAGTCGAAAATTAAAACTAATAATAATTGTGGGTTTGATGCAATACTTTTGCCCATATCTTTGAATGAAATTGATTTTGCATGTTTTGAACTATCATGTGATACTTCTTTTGGTTCATCATAACCTTTAGTAATAGCAAAATGTATTAGATAACATACTGTAAAAGTAACTGATGCTATTAAAGCTGTCATTGTATAACCAATAACACCTGTTGAACTTGCGAATATTCCTAAGAAGAATATATTTAACACTGGTACAAGATATGAAGCAAGTATTTTTCCTGCACTTGAACCAGCTGATATTCTACCTGAAAGAAATGCTCTTTCTTCTGGATCATCAGTAAGTTCACCAACTAAAGTTCTGTTTGCTGTCCAACATATATTCCAAATTCCATGACTTAGAACATATCCCAAACCACAAAGCAATGCAGCCATTGGGTCAGAACCAATCTTAGTAAACATCAATACGAAAAATGCTACTACAAACGGTGGGCAATATATCAACCAAGGTCTATATTTTCCATTTTTGAAGTTAACCTTATCTATTATTACCCCTGCTAACATAGCTGTTATAGCATCTGCTATACCTGCTACAGATGTTATAGCCGCAACTAGCGCCAACGGTAGTTGCGCCACATCTGTTAAGAATATTACAAAGAACGTTGTCTCAACTGTACTCATAAATGAAAATCCTACTTCGCTCATTCCCCAAAACGATTTTATTTTATTATTTATTTTTTTCATAAAGAATCCTCATTTTTATTTTATTTTTTATTTAATATCCACCCTTGCACTAAAACTTTTTCTAATCTTAAGCTGGTACACTTACTGAAGTTGCTAATTTTTTAGCTACTTGAGCTGCACTAGCTGCATCTTCTGTATAAGCATCTGCTCCTATTTCATCTGCAAATTCTTGTGTTATTGGAGCTCCACCAACCATAACTTTTATTTTGTCTCTGCCTGGATATTCATTAAGCGCTTTTACTGTATCTTTTAATGCTTCCATAGTAGTTGTTAAAAGCGCTGATGCTCCTACTATTTTTACATCTGGATTTTCTTCTAAAGCTTGTATGAATTTTTCTGCTGGCACATCAACACCTAAGTCGATAACTTCAAATCCAGCACTTTCAAGCATCATTATAACTAAGTTTTTACCTATATCATGTAAGTCCCCTGCAACTGTTCCCATTATCATTTTTCCTGCTGAAACTGCATTATCTCCAACTAATAATGGTTTTAAAACTTCAACACCTTTTTGCATTGCACGTGCTGCTACTAACATTTCTGGTACGAATATTTCATTTTTTGTAAATTTATCACCTACTACTGTCATTGAATCTATCATTGCATTTAATATTTCTGGTGCAGTTGCTCCTGAATCTAGAGCTTCTTGAACTAAACCTGCTACTTTTTTAGATTTTCCTCTTTCTACAGCTGTTGCTACTTCTTGAATTTTAGACATATCATTTCCCCCTAACGTATAATAAACATATTTTTTAAAATTACTTTTGTTAACGATTTCCTTTTGTCTATTTGTTTTGCTTTTGTTTATATTTTAAGTATAGGATTTTATCATGCCTATTTTCAATGTGAGAAAATCTGAATTTTTTATATTTTTTTATAATTTTTGTAAAAATATATGAGGTGGTAAAACTAATGAAGAACGAAAGAATAAAACGATATACTAATGAAATAAGAACTAAAAATTTTATTATAAGAAAAATTTCTAACCCCAATAACTATAAAAACAGAGTAGACGGTCTTATTCCTGGTGGTGATAGGTCAAACTCATATGTATGGGCAATGGCTGAAACAAAGAAATATATCTATATAGGAAGTAACCGAAATTTACTACTAAATTCCATTAATTTATTTATTACTAATGATACTTTAGCAAATGTAATTACTAAACTTGTATTTAGAGGCGATGTTCCTACTGATGTTGATGATAATGCTGCTAGAATATTTAGATATAATAAATCTACTAAAAAAATTGAACTTGTTTACAAATCTGAAACTGATGCTGATGGAATAGTTTATGAAACTGGTTATAGAAGTGCAATAACATTTAAAGCTAGTAACGAAGATAGTGAAAGTGTTTATATGGGTGGATTTGGGCCTAAGTATGCTAGAATATTAAAATTCAAAGATAATTTTGTTATAGGAATTGATAATCCTGAAGTTGTATTTTTTGATGAAAGTGGTTTTGCAAGCATAAGGTCTATGGAGATTTATAACAATAAATTATACTTTGGAATGATGATTATTGATTCTGATTTAGTAATTATGGAAAGTGAAAACCCTAGTAAAGATAATTGGAATGTTGTTGCAAATTTAAATTCTTTTCAAAACATTCCAAATGTAGATCAACTTTCTACTGGATTTGGAGGTATCTTCGATTTAATTGATTATAATGGTTATCTATATTCAATAATTTGATCTGGAAGTAAGCCCTTAGAGGAATCTGGATTTTTAGTATTCAAAGGTAACACTATTGAAACTATAGATGAGTATGATTCTAATTTTGATTGGAATTGGCAAATGATAGTTGGTCCTGGTGCAAAATATGAAGCTGGCCTTGGAATACCTTATCATGCTGTAGCAACTCCATTTAAATATACAGCTTGTGATGGTAATGAATATGTATATGTTGGAACTTTTTCTAATATAATTTATGCAATTCAAAGAATGACTCAATTTGATTTTAGTTATTTATATGAAAGCTTTAAAACTCCTACTACCCTTTATAGATTCGATGAAAATGATAATTGGGATTTAGTTATAGGTACACCAAATGATTCTCAATCATTTGAAACTGCATTAGGTAATTATAAAGCTGGGTTCGTTAGTAAATGTAGCAATATAGATTATTCTTCTAATCAATATATTTGGAGAATGTCTAATTACAACGACAAATTATTTTTAGGAACATTTGATTCATCAACATTATATGATTACCTTATTCCTAAAAACATTCCATGCTCTTTAAATAACTTCAAAGAAATACTAAAGTTTTTATTAAACTATTTGATTCAACTCAAAATCATAAATTCATCTAAAGCCTATAATATAATTGATTTATTTAAAAATTATACTAATCTTAGTAATACTCCTGATAAAATTTCACTTGTATATGCATGTTCACATTCTAATGAAATGAAACCTAGCGAATATTTAGAAGAGCATATTAATAATTTAACTATAAACGTTGACTTAAATTTATTGAGTTATTTTAATGCCTTCCTTCCAGATGATTTAAGTACTGAAATCACTGAATTAATAAGCGATATTAACTTTGTTAATTGTGGAAACTATTTAAATAAAAATGTTTTATCAGCCTTAGATATGATTTCTAAAAAATTCCCTTATGACACAATAAATGATGATGAAAAGTATTTAGAATTAATTTATGAAAATCTAAGTTACTATTTTGGTGATGGAACTGTAGATGCTATAAGAAATGCCATTGATAAATGTAATAACAATAAAGAGAATCTTATTTTATTAATTTCTAAAATTAAAAATTACTTGAATTCTGATGAGATAGCAAGGCAAATTTATTATATTAAGGAAATAAGAAAAATGTTAGATAACTCTTTACCTGGATTTGATTTCTTTGTATCTAATGATGGACTTAATTTTAGTAGAATTACTCGAAATGGATTTAATGATAAATTTAATTATGGCCTCAGAACCTTTATATCTAGTAATGATTGTCTTTATATAGGTACTGCTAACCCATTCTATGGTGGACAACTTTGGAAGCTAACTGAGATTTAATTTAAATTGTAATATAGCATTAATTGAAATGTTACATTATGTGTATCCTCTGATATATCATAAATATTTGTAAGAAAAAATGCCTAGATTGCTTAATCTAGGCATATCTTATAATTAATAATTTATTAGTTATTATTAATTGATTTCTCTACGCCGTTTTAAATAATTTTACTAACTGTTATTTCTTCTAAAAACAGTTACTTTTACTTAATAAAACAATTATACTTTGTAACCCCATATAATTCTGTTATATTAAAATGTTGTTAACAACATTTTGGTATAACAGACCTATATGATATTTTCAACAACATTTTGATATAACAGAGATTTATACTAATTACACCTTCTAGCAACTACAATAGTTCTCGCATCAGTAAATTCATAACTACAAGTTACTAAAGTTATAAGATTATCCTCTGCACTAAAATCAACATCCTTTTTATAAAGAGATTCCTCTGACTCATTATACGCATAATTAATGAATTCATCTTCACTTGCAAATCCAATTGCTAAATTAACTTCATTTACATTCTTTACATAAACAGAAAAAACTTCATACTCATATAATGTATTATTCATTATTATGTTAATTTTATTATCTTCATTGAAAAAACTTTCTTCCTTATAATTTGTAATATTATTAAACATAGTTCCATTTCTCATATTATGTCCATATAAAATAATATTCTTATCATTATCAATATCGTTTGCACTTTCTATAAAAACTGTCCCGGAAATATTAGATTCTTTTCTAAAGTTATGCTCAAATAATAATCATTATCTGAACTTTGAACAACAGGATAATTTATATTTGTATTTTCAATTTGTATCCACATTTTATAATCACTATTTATAGATTTTAATTCTTCTTCATTTGCACTATTTACATAATCCCCATCTTTAGATTGATCTTGTCCATCATTTTCTTCACTAAAATTATTATCTGAATCACTAGCTTCATTAATTACTGGTTGAAGATCCTGTATTTCTGAATTTAACTTATCATCTTTATTGTAATTATAATACTTATATCCTATAATACTTAAGCATACTATAATAATAGCTACTAATATAATGTTAATTAGCTTTCTCATATATTTTCCCTTTTTACATTTTATATTTATATATCTATTTTATCATTATAATTTATAAATTGCTTAAATATATTTTATGAATTTATTCTCTACTTTCAACTTTTTGTTTATTAATTTCAAGTAATAATGCTCCTCCTGATAATATTAACACTGCAATAACCATTACTAATCCTTCATCACCAGTTTTAGGTATTACTATATTATTATTTGATACTTCTGCCTTAACTGTTGTACATATTGTTGTCATCATTAGAAATATCATTAAAAATGTTAATATACCCTTATGAAAAATTTTATTTTTACCCCTATTTAGTTTTCTCATACCTTTTCTCCCTTTTCGTTTAAATAAATAATCATTACAGCTAATTTTGCCATACATATTAAATATATTTATTCAATGGCTAAATTATTACTAGCAAATCTCAATAAAATATCCCTTTTACTTTATTGAGGTTAACCATTTAACATATTTTACCATATTTTTTCTCTAATTTCTATAATTTTATTTTTAATATATTTAATCATTTATTTAAAAAGAGTGTTCTCTTAACTTTAAAATTTTATTATTTAATAATAGTTATGTTAATTAACCATAATAATTTCAGAGTATCAACCTTACAACCCTAACTGTTTAGAATAACTTATATCACTTATTTTACAACTTCAAAAATTTTATAATTTTCTAGACATAAAAAAAGAACAAACTGTATTTTATAACCACAATTTGTTCTCTCTCTCTGATTTAGCTTTATCCATACTATGTAAACTCATTGATTTTAATAACTTTATAAGCTGTATAAACGCGTTAATATATTATCCAACAACATTTCGATACAAAAACGGAATCTTACATATAAATTATATAAAAATATCAATATATTATCTCTATCATTAAAATCTAAACTACTATTTTTATATAATCCTCTATAGCCGTCTGAAATTTCTAATTATAAAATTATACATTATAATAATTTCTCCAAATTATTTACAAGCTCACCTATTGCATCTACATATTTATCAACAATTCTTCTAGCAACTTCATCAGCTAAATTTTCATTATAGATATGAGAAGTACAGTTTCTATCCTCTAACAAATTAATCCAAACCTGATCATCAGAAATTAAATTATTAACATAAGCTTTTTTGTATATAGTTCTTGGAAATGAATTTTCCAATGTTACACCTAAATACTTCATAAATTCCTTTAAAGTTTTATGTGTTAACTCATATGTAAATTCAAATCTTTGAATTAAGCTATCTCTTATTATATCATTTTTACCATCATACATATCACTAACTTCTTTTAATCTTAAATAGGCTTTCTTTAGATTTATATATTTAAATTCAACACTTCTCATATAATAAAATTCCTTCTTTCTCTACTTGCTCTATAAAAAATTCATCTCTAATATTATTCATATCTGAAAAATCAAACTCTAAAAGTGTATGTGTATTATTTTCAATTTCTTCAATAAATAATAACAAATCACTATCGCAATATATTCCTAAATCTATATCACTTTTTAATTCATTATCTCCTCTTGCTCTAGATCCAAAAAGAACTACTTTTTTAATTCCATCATATTTTTTCGATATATCTACTATTTCTTTTATTATATCCTTATTTAAATTCAATAGTTCTTCCCTCCGCTTATTTCTATATTTATTTATATTATATACCACAAATACTGCTTTATAAACATCTTAATATATCCCATTAACTAATACATAATTGAAAAGTGACAAGCTGTGAAATTATTCTCACAACTTGCCACTTATCATTTATCACTTGTTACTTGGAACTTTCCTCCCCTGTAACATGTTATTTATAATTTAAAATTTTATTTATTCGTCGCTCTTACCAACACCAGAAAGAACTAATCCTTTATTATGATCTAAAGCCCAGTTAATTCCCCAGTCATTTTGGAATATAATAAGGTCTCTATCCTTAAAGTCTTTAACTCTCTTAGCATCAGAAGTTAAGTTTAATCTATCAATATCTCCATCGTAGCTTTCAATCCATCTTACATATCTAAATGCAAGTCTATCCATCTTGATATCAACATTGTATTCATTCTTAAGTCTATATTCAAGAACTTCAAATTGAAGTACACCTACAACCCCAACTATTATTTCTTCCATACCAACATGGTTTTCTTTAAATACTTGAATTGCACCTTCTTGAGCTATTTGAGTAACACCTTTAACGAATTGTTTTCTCTTCATAGTGTCAACTGGTCTAACTCTGGCAAAGTGTTCTGGAGCAAATGTTGGAATTCCTTCAAACTTAAACTTTTTGCTTGGTGAACATAAAGTATCTCCAATTGAGAATATACCTGGGTCAAATACCCCGATAATATCCCCAGCATATGCTTCTTCAACAATTTCTCTGTTTTCAGCCATGAATTGTTGAGGTTGAGCAAGCTTTAATTTCTTTCCGCCTTGCATGTGGAATACTTCTTCACCCTTAGTGAATTTACCAGAACAAATTCTCATGAATGCAATTCTATCTCTATGAGCCTTGTTCATATTTGCTTGAATCTTAAATACAAAAGCAGAGAACTTATCATCAAATGGATCAATTTCTCCAATATTTGAGTTTCTAGCAAGTGGTGATGTAGTCATTTCTAAGAAATGCTCTAAGAATGGCTCAACACCAAAGTTAGTTAAAGCTGATCCGAAGAATACAGGAGTTAATTCCCCAACTCTAACCTTTTCCATATCAAGCTCATCACCAGCAATATCAAGAAGTTCAATATCTTCCATTAATTTATCATGAAGTGCTTCACCTAATATTTCTCTGAACTTTTCATCATCAACAGAACCTTCAATCGCTTCAACTTCTGTAGAACCGTGATTTCCACCATTGAATGCTATAATTCTTTGATTTTGTCTATCATAAACACCTTTGAAGTCTTTACCTGAACCAATTGGCCAATTCATTGGATAAGTTTTAATTCCAAGTTCAGCTTCAATATCTTCTAATAATCCAAATGGATCTTGAGCTTCTCTATCCATCTTATTGATGAATGTGAATATTGGCATTTCTCTTAATGAACAAACGTGGAATAACTTTCTTGTTTGGTCTTCCACCCCTTTAGCAGCGTCAACTACCATTACAGCAGAGTCAGCAGCCATAAGAGTTCTATATGTGTCTTCTGAGAAGTCTTGGTGCCCAGGAGTATCTAGAATGTTTATACAGTGTCCTGCATAATTAAATTGCATTACTGATGAAGTAACAGAAATACCTCTTTGCTTTTCTATTTCCATCCAGTCAGAAACAGCATGTGTTGATGCTTTTCTTGCTTTTACTGAACCTGCAAGTCTAATTGCTCCTCCGTATAATAGGAACTTTTCTGTTAATGTTGTTTTACCAGCATCAGGGTGAGAAATAATTGCAAAGGTTCTTCTCTTTTTTATCTCATTTATGTAATCAGCCAATTTTATGTCCTCCTAAAATTATTTATATATAAATTAAATTTATTTCTTTTATTAATGAAACTCTTATCCAATATTCCTCATAAATCTAGAGCGTAACTTATATTTTATATTGCTACTTATATTTTATATTGTTACTTATTTCTTGGATTATCACTTATATTTTAGAGCCTCATTTATATTATTGACTAGTTTATGAATTCAATATCTATAGCTTTGTAATTAAACTCTATTTTTCTTTATTTAAAGAACAAATTTGATTTAACAAATCAAACTTTAGAATATTATTTATTTTAAAGGAAACTCTGCTCCTTTCAATCGCTGAGTACACTAAAGTGTACCTTCAACTAACCAAATTGAAATTTGGAGTCTCACTTAACTTAATTATTATATACTTTTTTGCTTGATAATACAAACTAATAACATATTTTTATTATGGTAATTTTAAATATAACTAGAGCCACTATTAGAAATAGATTCATTAAGTTAACTTAAAATAAGGAACTCTACTTCAAATTAATGAAACTATTTTAATATTGGGAAATAATTCAACATTATGTATAATATAATCAAATTTGAACTTTAAATTTCAGTGAAATATTAATTCTTGTGGGAGAAGAAACAACTCCTGATTCAAAAGGTTGGTATGGTGAAAATAGCTTATATGTTGTTGCACCAGCAGATAATAAGGACGATGCCATTAACGTTGCGGAGAAATTAAGTAAAAGAAGTGTTTGGCTTTCAGAGTGTATTTGGAAATAATTTAAATCATTTATTACTTCGTATACCTTCCACTATATACCTTTTACGCATATAGGCACTCTGTTATATCAAAATGTTGTTACCAACATTTTGATATAACAGAGTGACTATAGTATTCAAAGCATATATTAGGATCTTCATTAATGCTATAACAATTATAGCTCCTTAATTTTTGTAGTGTAAAATATGAAAAATTATGTAATATAGGAGATAAATAAATGAATAACAGAAGATTAAAAAGATGTAGTAAAACTCTAAAAACAGAAAAATATATAATAAGAAAACTGTCTAACCCCACTAAAGGGGAAGGCAAAGCAGATGGTTTAATTCCTAACGGAGATAGAACTAATGGATATGCTTGGGCTATGGCTGAATCTAATAATTATATTTATATAGGAAGTAATAGAAATATAATCTTCTCCCTTATTAAAGGCATTTTTAATCAGGGAAACTTAGGTGAAATAATTACTAACATTTTATTTAAAGGTGATGTTCCTACTTATTCTACTGACAATGCAGCTAAAATATTTAGATATAATAAGAAAACTAATAAAATAGAACTTGTTTATAAATCTGAACTTGCACCTGAAGGTAAAGTTTATGAAATAGGATATAGAAGTGCAGTATCTTTTAAGCCATATAACGAAGATACAGAAAGTATTTATATTGGAGGCTTTGGCTCTAAATATGCTAGAATATTAAAGTTTAAGAAAAATTATGTTATAGGAACTGATAAACCTGAAGTTGTATTTATTGATAATACTGGATCATCAAGTATTAGAGCAATGGCAACTCATGAAGATAAATTATACTTTGGATTATTAATCAATGATACTGACTTAAGAATTATGGAAAGTGCTACTCCTAATGAAACTACTTAGAATATTGTTGCTGACTTAAATGATTTCAATAACATTCCTAGTGTAGATGTTGGCTCTGCTGGTGCTGGTGGTATATTTGATTTAATCAGTTATAATGGTTATTTATATGCAATTATTGGTTCTGGAAGTAAACCTATTGAGGAATCTGGATTTCTAGTATTTAAGGGTAAACATGTAGGTTTAATGAGTGAAGATAGTAATCCTTATGGCTGGAAATGGGAAATGATAGTTGGACCTGGTGCTAAGTATGAAGCTGGTATGGGTGTTCCTTCTTATGCTATAGCTACTCCATTTAAGTATAGAGCTTCTGATGGCAAAGAATATGTTTATATTGGAACATTTACAAATGTAATTCAAACAGTTCAAAAGTTAACGTCCTTTGATTTTAGTTATTTATATAAAAACTTTGTTAAGCCTACTCAACTTTATAGGTTTGATGAAAACGATAATTGGGAAATGGTTATAGGTACTCCTCAAGAAGGTGAACCATTACAAACTAGAATAGGTAATTATAAAGCGGGATTTGTGCCTGAAAGATCTTTAATAAATTATTCATCTAATCACTATACTTGGAGAATGGAAGAATATGATGGAAAGCTTTTTTTAGGAACCTTTGATTCATCAACATTGTATGATTATCTTGTTCCTAAGAGTATTCCAGATTATGTGGATAGCTTTGATGATATATTAGAATTGCTTTTAGAATTTTTATCTCATATTGATCTTATTGATTCCGATGGTGTAGAAAATGTATCACAACTTTTTAATGATCCAAAATACCTTGTTAATAAAGATTATGATTATTATAGAAATAATTATGATGAAATATCATTATGCTATGCTTGCTCAAATTATCATGAAATGAATCCAAGTGATTATTTAGAAGAAGCTATTGATAATTTGACTATAGACTATAATTTAAATATATTAAATGCTTTTAAATTATTGCTTCCTGAAGATTTAAATTCTAAAATTGAAAGTTTAATCTCTGATATTAATTACGTTAATTGTAGAAACTGTCTTAATAAAAATGTTCTCTTATCTTTAAATTCTATTGCTAGAAAAATTCCTATATCTATGTCATATGATTATGATAACTATTTAAATGCTATTTATGAAAATTTATCTACTGAATTTGGTGATTCAGCTGTAAATGCAATAGATAAGACTATTACTAAATTAAATAATAATAATCGACTTTTAAGAGAGTTATTATCTGAAATTGAAGCTTATTTTACTTCTCAAGAATTCTTGAAACAACTATTCTATATGAAAGCAACAAGAAGAATGCTAAACACTTCTAAAAAAGGCTTCAATTTTTATGTATCTGATGATGGTGTTAATTTCACAGAGATTACTGATGACGGTTTTAATGATAAATTTAATTATGGTATTAGAACCTTTGTATCTAGTGATGATGGACTTTATATCGGTACTGCTAATCCTTTCTATGGTGCACAGTTATGGAAGTTAATTCTTGCTCCAGAGTTCCATTGTTAATGCTAGTTTTGAGAAATATTAACATTCTTCCCTTTCCTTTATAATACGTGATTCAACACAAATAAATATTGCCTCTGGGCAAATCACCTATATATGATTTGTCCAAAGGCACAAAAAAACAAATATATATTGACTATATATATATATGGATTGTATAATGTTATTCCCTGCGTAAAATTTGCGTGATAAATTAAATAATCACTTCTAAATAAATGTTTTTTCTAAAATTAAAAAGTTATCCACAGAGACTCATAGTTTTTCCACAGGCATTTTTAGTTAGCCTGTTGATTATTTTGAAAAATCTCTAATTTTATATTCTATTTTTCAATATCTCTACTCCATAACCACTTAAAATAAACTCTTTATTCACATTCTCATTAGTTAAAACACCAATGTATTCATTTACATCCAAAACTACTTTTTTATCTTCTGAAGAATAATTTTGTACAAATAAATACTTAACACCGTTACTTTCTCTCTTAGTAACAGTTACTCCATCTTCAAGCTCGGTTTCTATATTCCTCTCAACTCCTATTTCCTTAATTAATTCACTAAAGAAATCAAAATTAAACTTATCTTCATTTCTTGAAGCTATATAGTAAGCATTCCCTTCTCCAAAGCTATTTCTCGTAAGTGCAGGTCTTCCCTTATAAAAATCGCTAGTATATTCAGCTAAGACTTTAGCTTCATTTGAATGAATTAAATCACATATATGAGTGCATTTATATACTTTCTCATCTTTAATTTCATAATCCCCAACATTTTTAAATATACCATCACAGAATTTCACTCCATTTTCTTCTTCATCTGAATATACTATTGATGATGTAAATTATGATTATGATTTTGCTTTTGACTCAAATGATTATGAAAATAATCTAACTTCTGAAACAAGATCTAGTAAAAACTTTTATAGAATAATAATTGAAGATAATGGCGTTGGATTTAATGATGAGGCATTATTTGAGCTAACGGAATTTATTAATAAATACAAATCTAATAATTATAAGGATACTTATAAAGAGCTAAGTATTGGTGGATTAGGTTTAAAAAATATATATTCAAGACTTGCTATATTTTATAAGTCTGACTTTAACTTTTATGTTACTTATGAAAATGGTTGTAAAATTATTATAGAAAGGATGATTAACTTTGATTAATGTAATTATTGCTGAAGACCAACAATTAATATTAAAGGACTTATGTAATAAAATATCCAAAATAGATAGCGAAATAAATATAGTTGCTACGGCTATTAATGGACAAGATGCCTATGAAAAGGTCCTTGAGTTTAAGCCTGATATTGTATTTACTGACATTAATATGCCTATACTAAGTGGAATCGAAATGATAGAAAAGGTAAAGTCTGAAGGATTATCTACTCACTTTGTTATTATAAGTGGTTATAAAGACTTTGAATATGCTAGAGGTGCAATGAAAGCTGGCGTTGATGATTATCTTTTAAAACCTATAATAATTGATGATATTAAAAATATATTTGATAATTTAAAGTCCAAGCTATCTATGAAGAAAAAAGATTATGAACAACATATTATAGATAAATTAATTAACTCACCCGTTACTGACTCAACATCTATAAATGTAAATTTAAATTATAATTATTATCATGTAATGTTATTTATAGCTGGTCCTTATTCTAGCTTTACTATAGATTTAGCTACTCCATTTAATGAAACTTGGAATAAAATTGACTTAAAGGTTATTAGTAAAAGCTATATTTCTGATGCTTCTAAATTCTTCTTAATTCCAGGTAAGAAAGGTAATGAAGTTTTTGGAGTTTATGCCAGTAATAATGATAACCATACTTGTATTAATGAATTTTATAATAAAGTTTTAGATATTTGTAATATTAATAAAGTACCTGTAACTATTGGTGTAAGTAATATTTTAAATAATATAAGTAATTTAGGTATTACTGCTCAAATAATTAGAACTATTGTTAAAAAGAAAATTATTTTTTCAAAATCAACTATAATAGATTGCTCTCAAAGTAAGATATATCTTCATAGGCAAAGGAATTTTCTTAGTGATGATATAGAAAAAAGCTTTAAATTTATGCTACAAAACAATCAAAGCTCTAGCATTATTAATGAGTGTAATACTCTTCTTAATACTCTTGAAAAGAATAATGCTACTCAAGGTGAAATTGATAAGTGTTTTAAGGTATTAATTGATATTTGTGATATTAATAATATTACAGAAAATTATGTTTCTGATATTGCCCTTGAATTAGATGAATTCATATCTTCTTGTAGTAATTATAAGGAGCTACGTTCTGGAATAAATATTATATTTAATAAATTAATTGATGAATATAATAACAATACTATTAAGAATAATTATATGGATGATATTATTGAAGCTTCAAAGGAATATATTAAAAATCATTTTTCTGAAGATATTAATGTTAATAATATAGCTAGTTTATTTGCTGTTTCTCCTACTTATTTTAGTAGATTATTTAAAAAGGAAGTTGGCGTTCCACCTGTTGTGTTTATTAATAAGTATAGAATGGAAAGAGCTTGTTCTTACTTTGATGAAACAGATTTTACTGTTAAGGAAGTTGCTGAACTTTGCGGATATTCTGATCCATTTTATTTTAGTAAGGCATTTAAATCTATAGTTGGAGTTCCACCTAAGGAGTATAGATTACGTAATAGCTGTAAAAATTCTATATAAAAAAACTACATGTGATAGTGATAAAAAAGTACATTCTATTTACCCTCCCTTTGAATTATCATTGAATTATGATTTAACAATTTTAATCTATGGTAAGAATTTAGAAGGGTAATTTTTATATGGATAAATATAATTTAAAGATACTAGGAAACATATCAACTATCAATATAGACACACAAATAGAAACTAAGGATTCAATAGAATATATGACACTTAATTTTACTAGCAAGGATAAAATTATCTTTCCTAAGCTTACTTTAAAATTATCAGTGCCTGCTATTGATATACACTATAAATGGAATTCTAAAATTCACTTATTAAAGGCATTGAATCTTGATTGGTTTAATAATCTTCATATTGTAAATATATTATTTAGTGTTCCTCAAATATCACTGCTTATAGATACTCTTCCTAAACATCATTATAATATGTTAAAGTTTTACTGTGATTTATGGAATAAATATCGTGATGCATTTATTAACGGTACCTTTGCTCCATTAAATCCTTTCAATAGATATAATGTTTTATCTGGAGTTTATGATGATACCTTTGTTTGTAGTTATCATAGTAATGAAGTTATTAATTTAGATACACTGCATGAGACTATGGTATTTGTAAATGGCTCTTCTAGTTTAGATTTACATTTAAACATCAAAGATAACTGTTCTTCAGTTAATAAGCATATATCAATCTACAGCTGTGAAGGTGAAATTTTATTTTCTGATAATGTTCTCCTTAGTAACGGATATAATCATTTTACTGTTCCAAGCTGTGGAGTTATTATATTTAATTAAAAGAGTTGCCCCTGGGGCGCCTCTGGGGTATCCCAGAGACGCCTCAGGGGCATAACCTATTAAATAAAAACTGTTATTGCTAACGTAATTAAAAGAATAATAATCATGATAACAAAACATAAAACTACACTAGTAAACTTAACTCTTTTTTCCTTGTAACCTTTATATAGTGCACTTATTAAAAAGTAACTCATCATTAATTCAATAATAATTACAAATATCATAAAATATTTTAATTCGAACATATAAATACTCCCCCAATCACGAAATTTGAAAATTTATTTTATAATCTACCAATTTATATAAGTAACCTTATTATTTAAGAATGTCTATAGTATTAGCTTTAGATGCTTTACTTGCTGGTAATATTGAAGATAAAATCCCTACTAATGCTGAAATTATAATAGCAATTGATGCAGTAAGTTAATAAACTGTGCGCACTTTATTAATATTTTATTAACAATTCCTGTTTAGATTAGCATTTAATACAATTTATGTAAATATAATTCGGTTCTTTTTGTAACTTTTTACAATATATTAACTTATATTAAATAAAAAACTGCGGGGTCAATCTATTATCTAGATTGACCCCGCAGGTATCCCAAATTATGCTGTTACTTCTTCAGCATCCAATTCAGCTTTACCTGTATATAATTGATAGTATCTTCCCTTTTCTTCTAATAAAGAATCATGGTCTCCTCTTTCAATTATTTCTCCTTGCTCAAGTACCATTATTGCATGAGAATTCTTAATAGTAGAAAGTCTGTGTGCAATTACGAAAACAGTTCTTCCTTCCATAAGCTTATCCATACCTTCTGCAATAAGTTTTTCAGTTCTTGTATCTATTGAGCTTGTTGCTTCATCCATGATTAAAACAGGTGGATTTGCAATTGCAGCTCTTGCTATAGCAAGTAATTGTCTTTGCCCTTGTGATAATCCTTCACCATCACCAGTAATAACTGTGTCATATCCATGAGGTAAATGCTTGATGAAAGTATGAGCATTAGCTAACTTAGCTGCAGCTTTAACTTCTTCATCTGTTGCATGTAAATTACCATATCTAATATTATCAGCAATTGTACCAGTAAATAAGTGAGTATCTTGAAGAACTATTCCAAGTGATCTTCTTAAATCATCCTTCTTAATATCCTTAATATCAATTCCATCATAAGTGATTGTTCCTGAATTTATTTCATAGAACCTATTAATTAAGTTAGTAATTGTTGTCTTACCAGCACCTGTTGAACCTACGAAAGCAATCTTTTGTCCTGGCTTAGCAAATAAACTAATATCTTTTAATACTGTCTTTTCTTCATTGTATCCAAAGACAACATTCTTAAATCTAACATCACCAGTAAGCTCTTTTAACATTGGCTCATCAGTTAATGAAGCTGCTGATTCTAAATGAGAATCTCCTAAGTTTGCAGTAGTTGCTGCCATTTCTAAAATTGATGAGTTATCCATATCTTTTCTCATTTTAGCTACTACTGATGCAGGTACTTTCCAAGCCCAGTGTCCTGTATACTTTTCAGTTTCTACAAGCTTGCCATCTTCTTTAATTTCAACTCTTGTTAATGTTACCTTACCATCATCAACTTCAACTTCCTCATCTAAAGCTGTGAATATTCTTTCAGCACCAGCAAGGGCTGCTAAAATCATATTTACTTGTTGAGAAACTTGAGCAATTGGGTTAGATACTTGTTTAGTGTATTGTAAATATGAAACTAATGAACCAAGGTCAAATGCACCTACAATTGTCATTAATCCACCAACACAACATGTTACTGCATAATTCATGTGAGAAAGGTTACCAAGCATTGGCATCATGTATCCACCAAATGTTTGAGCTCCAGTTGAAGCTACTCTTAATTCTTCATTATGCTTTTTAAAATCTTCAATTGCTTCTTCTTCATGACAGAATACTTTAATAACTTTTTGTCCTTCTATCATTTCTTCAACATAACCATTTAATTTACCAATATTCTTTTGTTGTAATCCAAAGTAATATTTACTCTTAGCACCAACTTTACTTATAACAAATATCATTACTGCTAGGAATGTTATTGTTATTAATATTAAGATTGGACTTAAAACAGCCATCATTACTATTGTTCCAATGAATGTAAGTCCTGAAGCTAAAATATTTGTTAAACTATTATTTAAAGCTTCACCAATATTATCTATATCATTAGTATATAAACTCATTAAGTCACCATGAGTATTTCTATCAAAGTACTTAATTGGTAGTTCTTGCATCTTATTAAATAAATCTCTTCTTATATTACTAATAGTATTTTGAGCTATATGAACCATAAGTCTTGCATATCCATAAGAAGCAAGAGCTCCAACTCCAAATATACTTCCTAGTAATACTAACATCTTAGCTAGTCCAGCAAAATCACCTGGTAATATATAATTATTTACTAATGGTTTTAAGAAATATGATCCTGCAACCATTGCAAATGAATTTATAACTATTAATATTATAACTAAAGCTAATAATGCTTTATATCTTCCAACATAATGCATTAAAGTTTTTATTGTTTTTCCTATATTCTTAGGCTTTTGAGGTCCTGGTTTTTTGCCACCTTTTCCAGGTGCACCGTGTGATCCTTGCCCTTGAGAATTATTGCTTTCTTGTCTTGGCATTTCATTCTTATTCTTACTCACGTAAACCCACCCCTTCCTGTTGAGATTTGTATACATCCTTATAAATTTCACTATTTTCCATTAACTCTTCATGAGTACCAATTGCACTTATCTTACCATCATCCATAACGATAATCTTATCTGCAGTAGCAACTGAGTTAACTCTTTGAGCAATTATAATCTTTGTTGTATCTTTTAAATCATTAGCAAATGCCGCTCTAATCTTTGCATCAGTAGCAGTATCAACAGCACTTGTACTATCATCTAAGATTAATACCTTAGGTTGCTTTAATATTGCTCTAGCTATACAAAGTCTTTGTTTTTGTCCACCAGATACATTAACTCCACCTTGTTCTAAGTGCATATCATATTTTCCTGGAAGTATATTAATAAATTCATCAGCACATGCAGATGTTGCTGCAGCTTCAATTTCAGCATCTGTAGCATTTTCATTACCCCACATAAGGTTTTCTTTAATAGTTCCAGAGAATAATGTATTCTTTTGAAGAACCATTGCAACTTCATTTCTTAAAGTTTCAATATGGTAGTCTTTAACATTAACTCCTCCAACATAAACCTCACCTTCAGTTGCATCATAAAGTCTTGGAATAAGTTGAACTAAGCTCGTCTTACCTGAACCTGTGCTACCAATAATACCAACTGTTTCACCAGATTTAATCTTAATGTTAATTCCTTCTAAGTTGTTTTCATCACTATCATCTTCATACTTAAAGTTAACATTTCTAAATTCAATTTCTCCACTCTTAACTTCAGTTATAGGTGAAGCTGGATCCTTAATATCTGATTCTTCTTCTAAAACTTCAATAATACGTGTTGCAGATGCAACTGATCTTGAAAGCATCATAAGAACCATAGAAAGCATCATAAGAGACATTAGTATTTGGAAAGAATAAGTCATGAAGCTTGTAAGCTTACCTACAGTTAATGTTCCTGCATGAACCATATTTCCACCAAACCAAAGAATACCTATAATACTAGCAAATACAACAACTTGCATAATTGGCATGTTTAAAACAACTATACCAAAAGCACCTTCAGAAGCTTGTAATAATTCATCATTACTCTTCTTAAATTTCTCTTTTTCCTTATTACGTCTTACAAAAGATTTAACAACTCTAATCCCAATTAGATTTTCTTGTACAGTAGTATTTAAGTTATCAATCTTCTTTTGCATAGCTTCAAATCTTGGCTTAACATTTTTGATGATTAATCCAATTGAAATTATAAGAACTGGCATAGATACTAAGAAAATCATTGCTAGTTGTGGACTAATTGCAACAGATAAAATACATGCAACAATAAGCATCATAGGCGCTCTAACTAAGAGCTTAATACCCATTGTTAATGAATTTTGTATCATTGTAATATCAGTAGTCAGTCTTGTTATTAAAGATGCAGTACTGAACTTTTCAATATTCTTGAAAGAATAAGTTTGTATTTTTTCATACTCAGCTTGTCTAAGTTCTGCACCAAATCCTTGTCCTGCTATAGCTGAAAATTTTGATAATCCAATACCAAAACTTAAAGAAATAGCTGCCATTACAAGCATTAATAATCCCATTTTTATTGTATATCCTGTATCCCCAGTAGAAATCCCAACGTCTACTATTTGTGCCATTACTAATGGGATTAATAATTCAAAAGTAGCTTCTAATGCCGCACATAAAACACCTAATATTAATGGTGTCTTATATTTTTTCATATAAGGAGCTAATTTTTTAATCATATATTTCACCTCTTTATAATAATTTTTTAATTTTTATATAAACACTATCTGCCGATTTGTTATGCGATAACTTTTTTATTACATTAACTTAAAATCCGCATTGATGTTATTAACATTTGAAAATATAGCTATTTCTAAACATTATCAATAATTTAACAATACATAGTTAGCTATATATACACTTAAAAATAAGAGGATTTTACTCCTCCATATTCTTTAATGCTCTATATAATAAATCTTTAAACATTTTTACTTCTTCATCAGTCATTCCTTTAGATAGTTGCTTTTCAATATTGTTTGCACCAAACTTAAAGCTTTTACATATAACTTCTTTTCCTTTTTCAGTTACATGAAGACATTTATATCTAGCATCTTGTTCACTTGGAACCCTTGCTATCATTTCTTTTTCTTCTAGTCGTTTTACTATGCCTGTTACAGTAGGATTCGTTAATTTCAAACACTTTTCAATATCCTTTTGAAATACATCTCTTTGACTTTCGTTTCTATCTATAAAACATATAATCTCATGTTGTACTCCTGTTAAATTGAATTCCGCAAGGTTTTTATTAATTTTATTACTAATTTTCCCATTTAGAAATTTAATCATTAATCCAATATGTTCTTTAGGATCAAAGTTATGCATTTTTTTATCCTCCTCAATACATAGCATACTATGTATTCTATCATTGCTATTTTTTATAGTCAAGCTATTAAAACATATAAAAAGATTACAAATAAGCTTACTCATTGCAATGTAATTGATTACTACTATCATTTTTTCATTTTCAAAGAAATATAATACTTTTCTACACTTACTCACATATAAATCACTTTCTAACACTTATAACTGAAATTAAAATCTATTTCTTTTTTATGCTATAGTTCTTATACTTAACCTAAATTCTACATTCAATATTTACTTATTATGGTGTTAGTATAAAGTAGTGGACACATTAAATCGAACTAAGTAAAATAATATTTAGTTAAGAAAGGATGTGTCCATTATGGGAAAGGGCAGAAGATACGATCAAGAATATAAAGATATGATAGTAGAATTATTTAAGTCAGGAATGAGCTTAGCAGAGCTAAGTAGCGAATATGGCATTGCAAAATCAACAATTAACGGCTGGGTTAAAGATGTAAAAGAAATTAAAGTAGATGAAAATGAAGTTATGACATTAAAGGAAGTTAAGGCTTTAAAAAAAGAAATGGCAAGAATTAAAGAGGAAAATGAAATATTAAAAAAAGCTATGGCCATATTTGCAACAAGAAATTAGATGAATTAATAGAATTTATAAATAGCAATAAAAACAAACATGATATTAAGACTATGTGTACCGTTCTAGGCGTAGCCAGAAGCACATATTATAAATCTTTTGATAAAACTAAATCTGCAAGAGAATTAGAAAATGAGGAATTAAAATCAGCTATTAAAAGGATATATAAAGAGAATAAAGGCATATATGGTGCTCCTAGGATTCATCATATACTTGGTATAGAAGGATTCAATGTATCATTGAAGCGAGTTCAAAGACGAATGACTGAACTTGGCCTTTGTGCAGTAACTGTAAAAAAATACAAACCTCATTCAAGTAAAAAGGTAGCAGAAGATTTAGAAAACGTTTTGAAAAGAGATTTTACTACTACTTCTATTAACGAAAAATGGGTAGGAGATATTACATATATTTATACTATCAAAGATGGTTGGTGCTATTTAGCTTCAGTTCTAGACTTATATTCTAAAAAAATAATTGGCTACGCTTTCGGTCAGAGAATGACTAATGATTTAGTTGTTAAAGCCTTAAAAAATGCTTATTACAGCCAATCTCCCGATAAGAATAAGCAATTAATATTTCATAGCGATTTAGGCTCTCAATACACTAGCAATGATTTAAGGGAGCTATGCAAAGAGTTTAATATTATACAATCGTTTAGTAAAAAAGGTTGTCCATATGATAATGCTTGTATAGAATCTTTTCATTCATTAATAAAAAAGGAAGAAATATATAGAAATACATACCGTACCTTCGAAGAAGCTAATATGGCTATTTTTAAATATATTGAAGGTTGGTATAACAGAAAAAGGCTACACTCTTCTATTAATTACATGACTCCAGATCAATGTGAATTATTAGCTAGAAGTGCAGCATAAAAAAGTTTGACTTTTTGTGTCCAAAATATTGACATAAGACCAGGAAATCATGGAAAAATGGACTCAACCAGTTCCAAACTGGGGTGCTACGTTAGCGGAGCTAACATTATTCTTTACTGAAGAATTAAAAGATGAATTAGCATAATAGCTTGTACTTTTTATAAATTTTATGCATATTATCTAACTTTTGTTAAATAATATAAAAGAACAGAAAAACACATTATTAGTATTTCTAGATAATAAAAAAATATTACTGGAAATCAAAATTTCCAGTAATATTTGATTTATAAGAAACTATATTACACAAAATTATCTACAGTCTCTAGATTAACGTCTTCCACTATTAGGTTTAGTCATATTTCCTCCTGCACCAGGCATAGCAGAATTACTGCCACCAGTTGTTACACCACTTTGAGATACATTACTTACAGTACTAGAAAGAGTAAATGAAGTAATTTCAGTACCGCCGCTAGTAGTACCATCAGTGTATAACCCATCAGTAGATGTACCAGTAGATGTACCTCCATAGTAAGCACTATAAGTTTTACCTGTTTCTAATTCAGGTGATGAAATAATAACTGATTGATATGACTTTGATGGTGCAAATGAAATTATCTCTTCTCCAGATTCAGCTTTAATAGTTAATAAGCTATTTGCTGTTCCATTAACATATACATTAATTGAATTTTGTGTGGAAGAAGTACTTGGATTTTGTGCCATTCCAGAACTTCCGGCTGCAATTAGAAGTCCACCATTTATATTAAATGTTGAATCATAATCTAAGGCACCATTTCCATTATCTTGTGGCCCATTTACTATGACTGTACCATCATTTAATTCGATTGAACCATTAGCATCAATACCATCACCAGACGCATCTATATAAACATATCCACCATTAAAGTTTATTTGACCATTTCCAGAAGAAAAGTTATTTTGGCCAGGTCTTCCGCTTGTTGAAGATGAATCATTTCCACCAGATGCATTTATGCCATCATCACTAGCAACTAAATGAATGTTACCACCATTAATATTTATAGTTGTACTTTCTATTCCTTCATAAGATTTACTTATATTTATATCTCCACCATTAATATCTAAAGTTGTGTCAGAGTGAATTCCATCATCACCAGAAGAAATATCAATAGTACCACCATTAATTACAATGCTATTGTTAGAGTGAATTGAATCATCAGAAGAATCAATTGTAAAAGTACCTCCATCTATAGTTATTGTATTAACAGCTTTAATTGCTTTTGCGCTACTAGTATCAGTACTAGTACTTGAACTACTACTAGAGCTATTTCCCCATTGTCCCCATGGATTTTGATCATTATTATTTTTAGAACTACTATTTGCACTACCACCACCAGTAGTTATATTTATAGTTCCATCAGATATATTTACATTGCTCTCAGCTTGTATTCCATCATTAGTTGAAGTGATATTTAGTGTACCACCTTGAATATCAATATAACCTTTCTCAGTTTCTTCACTATTGGTAGATTTTAAACCATCACCAGAAGCATTAATAGTAATATTTCCACCTTTTATAGTAATAGAATCTTTACCCATAAGCCCATCATCAGCAGAAGTAATAGTGATATTTCCGCCAGTGATTTTTAAATCATCTTTACTTGTAATACCATTATTATAATTAGCATTAACTGTTAAAGTACCATTTCCCCTAATAGTTAAATCATCTTTACTAAATATTGTTGCATTTGGTTCATCAGTAGTAGAATCTTCAAATGTATATGAATCACCATCAGTTATAGTATTAGTTGTACCATCAGGCAAAACTAATATTGCATTTTTAGCTGCTTGAACATATATAGGTGCACTATTTTCATAAGTTAAGTTTACATTGTTAAGAACTAAATAAACATTTTCTTCAGATTCACTATTAACAATTATTTGGCAATTAGAAGATGTACCACTTATTTCATAAACTCCGCCGGAGGTAATAGTTACTTTATTATCAGATACTGTAGCACCAGTCCCGCTTACAGTAATTGAGCTATCTAAATTAATATTACAAGTAACTTCACCAATATCATCATCCAATTTTAAATCAGAATTTATAACTGTATTTGTAGTTTCTTGAGCAGTAGTATTAGTGTTATTTGTATTTGATGTTTTTGAGCAAGCTATTGTACTAGCACATAAGGTAACAACAGTTAATAATATAATAAACTTTTTCTTCATAATTTCCTCCAAAATTTCTTAAGTAACAATTTTCTATTCACAAGAAATTTACTTAACTTTTAATTTAATATCATACTTACAAAATTATATTAACAATAAAACCTTAAATTAATCTTAAGTGAGGAGG
>SKEW01000682.1_pt1 | contig 27502 bp, 18 predicted proteins | sample 4841441 | NCBI WGS metagenome assembly SKEW01 (sample SAMN11008799, study PRJNA524170) | human gut metagenome | isolation source: fecal sample from pouch patient p41 | place: Israel: Tel-Aviv | reverse complement strand
TTCTATAATCCTGCACCATACGGTGCGCTCATTTGTTTCTTTATTTCTATTATAATCACTGTTGTTATCACGATTCCCGAAAAAGCCCATAAACATGTTTCCTTGTGTGTCATCGGCTTTTCTCTTCCTGCACTCGCTCTCTCGGCATCAAGGGCTGCATGGCTGGCAAGTGGTGCTGTTCTTCTCTTTATGTTCTTGCTTAAAAGCAAAAACAAATTGCGACAATTGCCAAGGAGTATCGGTCGTTTGTGCGTGATAAGTTTATTTGCGGTATTCATTTTGTCTTGTCTGCTTTTATATCATGTAAGACCGGAATCGGTTAAAGGAAGGCTATTTATCTGGAAAGTATCATCGGAAATGATAAAGAAAACTTTCGTTACAGGTCTTGGATACAATAGCTTTGAAGCCAATTATATGAATTATCAGGGTGAATACTTCAAACAGGGTAAAGGAGACGAGACTGAAAAATATCTGGCAGGGAATGTGGTTTCCGCATATAATGAGCCTATCCGGATAATGATAGAGTACGGTTTAATAGGATTGTCCATATATATGTTACTCGCTTGTTTCGTATTGTTTCGAACTCAACAGCGAGAGACCGTTTCAATGGCTGCCAAAATGGTAATTTCTGCCTATATTCTGTTCGGGCTGTTCTCATATCCCAATAAAATATTCTCTCTGCAAGTGCTTGCAGTCATATCCTTTGCCTGTTTGCTGAATGAACGAAAGGACAAGGTTACGTATCAGCTACGGTTTGGATTTTTACATCGGTCTATTATAGGACTTCCTTTTGCATTCATATCTTTAGGATTACTTTTCAATACGATCAGGTTTCATTATGCCTATCAGGAATTTCAGTCATTATTGGAAACGAATAGGACTAATATTACCGCAAAACTAAATGAATTGGTGCCTATATTGTCAGGGGATTATTTATTTCTACAGAACTATTGTGTTCTGGCGAAGGATATAGTTGAAGAAAAGACCCTTCTTGAAAAATTAGACAAGGCGATCTCCTTGTCACCTTCAACCACATTATATCGAATGAAGGGCGATTGTCTATATTGGCACAATCGGTATGAAGAAGCAGAGACATTTTATTGGAGTGCTTATTATATGCTTCCTTCCAATCAATGGGCAAGAGCAAGAATCGCTATGCTATACCTCAAACAAGGTAAAAGGAAAGAAGCGGAACAGCTTGCGGCTTCCATATTAAAAGAAAGAATAAAATCTCATGGGTTTGATACATTCTTGTTGCGTCAAGAAATGAAAGAGGTCTTGTCAACGCATTAGAAGAGATTGAATAGTTATTAAGACAACTCTAAATATAGATAATTGAAACAGTATTTCGTTTATTTGTCTAATTGTTTAATCCCGTCCGATTCTTTTTCAAACTGATAAGTTCCTCCTTTTTCGCTAAGATCAAACGTAGAGACTAATTCTGTGTTATTATCTACGATCAATAAAGCGCTTTGTTCCGCAAAACGTCCCACTTCTACAGTGTAAGGCTCTTCCGATATAGTTTTATTGGAGATAAGACTGTCGTTGACAAACAAAGAGATAGAATCTCCGGCAAAACCTTTTACCAGACTGATTGTGTAGCTTTCGATGAAATGACGTTCTTCCTGCTTTTCCCGTTGTAGCCGCATACTCATGTATACGAAAATAACCACTACAAAAATGACGGCAAAAGCAAGAATTCCGTTACCTACCATAAACTGTTTATTTGTGTTGAGACGATGTGCCATAGTCGTTATTTTTTGAATTGTGGCGTAAAGATACGAATATAGCACTGTTAATTCATACTTTTTTTCTTTAATGTTTTGTAGTCGAACAGATTATTTATATCTTTGCAACCGAAAACGGATGAAAGGTGGAGGGGCAATTAAGCTCCTTTTTTTGTTCTTATATAGCTAATAAATGATAGAAAAGAAAACTGTTTGTCAGATTGTAGAAGAGTGGCTGGAAGGAAAAGACTACTTTTTAGTAGAGGTAACCGTGAGCCCGGATGACAAGATTGTGGTTGAAATAGACCATGCAGAAGGTGTTTGGATTGAAGATTGCGTGGAGCTTAGCCGCTTCATAGAGTCGAAACTGAACCGCGAAGAGGAAGATTATGAACTGGAAGTAGGGTCGGCTGGGATCGGACAACCCTTTAAAGTTCTGCAACAGTATTATATCCACATCGGACAAGAGGTGGAAGTGCTGACCGGAGACGGACGGAAGCTGGCCGGTATACTGAAAGATGCCGATGAAGAGAAGTTTACGGTAGCCGTACAAAAGAAAGTAAAACTAGAAGGAGCAAAACGTCCGAAACTGCAAGAAGAGGACGAAACCTTTACTTATGAGCAAATAAAATATACTAAATACTTAATTAGCTTTAAATAGTTATGGCCAAAAAAGAAGAAACAATCAGCTTGATTGATACATTTTCGGAATTTAAGGAACTGAAGAATATCGATAGAACGACGATGGTTAGCGTACTCGAAGAGTCGTTCCGTAGCGTAATCGCGAAAATGTTTGGCACCGATGAGAATTACGACGTGATCGTGAACCCGGACAAGGGTGACTTCGAGATATGGCGTAACCGTGAAGTTGTGGCCGATGAAGATTTGACTAACCCGAATATGCAGATTTCGTTGAGCGAAGCACAGAAAATTGATGCTTCTTACGAAGAAGGTGAAGAGGTGACTGACGAGGTGATCTTTGCCAAGTTCGGACGTCGTGCGATCCTGAATCTTCGCCAGACACTGGCTTCCAAGATTCTGGAACTCGAAAAAGACAGTATTTATAATAAATATATAGATAAGGTAGGTACTATCATCAATGCAGAAGTATATCAGATCTGGAAAAAAGAGATGTTGCTTTTAGACGATGAAGGAAACGAATTGCTGTTACCTAAGACCGAACAAATCCCGAGCGACTTTTATCGTAAAGGTGAAACGGCTCGTGCAGTAGTTGCCCGCGTGGATAACAAGAATAATAATCCTAAGATAATCTTGTCACGTACTTCTCCCGTTTTCCTGCAACGCCTGTTCGAGATGGAAGTACCCGAAATTAATGATGGTTTGATTACCATCAAGAAGATTGCCCGTATCCCCGGCGAACGTGCCAAGATCGCGGTGGAATCTTACGATGACAGAATCGACCCTGTAGGAGCCTGTGTAGGTGTAAAGGGAAGTCGTATTCATGGCATTGTTCGTGAACTTCGCAATGAGAACATCGACGTAATCAATTATACATCGAACATCTCATTGTTTATACAGCGCGCTTTAAGCCCGGCTAAGATTTCTTCTATTCGTCTGAACGAGGAAGAGAAGAAAGCAGAGGTATTCCTCAAACCGGAAGAAGTTTCGCTGGCTATCGGTAAAGGCGGTTTGAATATCAAACTGGCCAGTATGTTAACTGAGTACACTATCGACGTGTTCCGTGAGTTGGATGAGAATGTAGCTGACGAAGATATCTATCTCGACGAGTTTAGAGACGAAATCGACGGATGGGTGATCGACGCTATCAAAGCTATCGGCATCGATACAGCGAAGGCTGTGTTGAATGCTCCTCGTGAGATGTTGATTGAAAAGACGGACTTGGAAGAAGAGACAGTGGACGAGGTAATACGCATTTTGAAATCGGAGTTTGAAGAAGAAGATCCTTCAATTGAAAATAAAGATGAAATTAAAGATTAAAAGTTGCGATACAATATAATGCAGCAGACTTTTATTTCTTAATTCTCAATTTTCAATTAAACAAGCTCCATTTATTCATTAATTTTAAAATATGACGATAAGGTTAAACAAAGTTACAAGAGATTTGAACGTAGGAATCGCGACGGTAGTTGAGTTCCTGCAAAAGAAAGGGCATACCGTTGAGGCTAATCCTAATACTAAAATTAGCGAGGAGCAATACGCTATACTCGTAAAGGAGTTTAGTACAGATAAGAACCTTAGACTTGAATCGGAGCGTTTCATACAGGAACGTCAGAATAAGGAACGTAATAAGGCATCGGTATCGATTGAGGGCTTCGAAAAGCAGCCCGAAAAACCGAAGTCGGAAGATGTGATTAAGACAGTCGTACCTGAGGATGCACGTCCGAAGTTTAAACCTGTCGGAAAAATAGATTTGGATAAATTGAACGGTCGTAAACCTGAAAAGGTAGAGAAAGAACCGGAACAGAAACAGGAAGAACCGGTTGTGGAACGGCCTGTCGTTAAACCCGAAGTGAAAAAGGAGCCCGAGAAGAGAGAACCCGAGGTGAAGAAGGAAGAGGTGGTGACACCTCCTGTTTCTGTAGTAGAGCCTACTCCAGTGGTGGTTGAACCCGTAGTAGTGCCGGAACCTGTAGTGGAGACGAAGCCGGTAGAAGTTGAAAAAGTAGTAGAAGAAGTGAAAAAAGAAGAGCCGAAGGTAGTAGTAGCTGCACCTGTGAAGGCGGAAGAACATAAAGAAGAAGAAAAGGTGGAAACTGCACAGGCTGAAGTAACCCCGGTAGCGGAAAAGGCTCCGGAGGATGATGGTGTTTTCAAAATCCGTCAACCGGAATTAGGCGCAAAGATTAATGTGATCGGTCAGATCGACTTGGCTGCATTGAATCAGTCTACTCGTCCCAAGAAGAAATCGAAGGAAGAGAAACGTCGCGAACGTGAAGAAAAGGAAAAAATCCGTCAGGATCAGAAGAAGTTGATGAAGGAAGCTATCATCAAGGAAATCCGTAAGGATGATTCTAAATTGGCGAAGAGCGGACCTAAGGATAGTGCGGAAGCGGCTGCTAACAAGAAGAAACGTAACCGTATCAATAAAGAGAAGGTGGACGTTAACAATGTTGCAACTTCCAACTTTGCTGCTCCAAGACCTAATGTACAGGGTAAAGGCGGCAATAGTAACGGTCAGGGTGGCCAGGCCAACGGACAGGGAAATAACAACAGAAGAAATAACAACAATAAAGATCGCTTCAAGAAACCGGTTATCAAACAGGAAGTGAGCGAGGAAGACGTAGCAAAACAGGTAAAAGAAACCCTTGCACGTCTGACAACCAAAGGTAAGAATAAAACGTCCAAATACCGTAAAGAGAAACGTGAAATGGCTTCCAACCGTATGCAGGAACTGGAAGATCAGGAAATGGCAGACAGCAAGGTATTGAAGTTGACCGAGTTCGTTACGGCTAACGAATTGGCAACGATGATGGATGTTTCTGTTAACCAGGTTATCGCTACTTGTATGAGTATTGGTATCATGGTTTCCATCAACCAGCGTTTGGATGCTGAAACCATCAATCTGGTGGCTGAAGAATTCGGATTCAAGACTGAATATGTAAGTGCGGAAGTGGCACAAGCTATCGTTGAAGAAGAAGATGCTCCGGAAGATTTGCAACCGCGCGCTCCGATTGTAACGGTGATGGGACACGTTGACCACGGTAAGACTTCTTTGCTTGACTATATCCGTAAGGCGAATGTAATTGCCGGTGAGGCCGGAGGTATTACCCAGCATATCGGTGCTTATAACGTGCAATTGGAAGACGGTCGTCGTATTACATTCCTCGATACTCCGGGTCACGAAGCGTTTACCGCTATGCGTGCACGTGGTGCCAAAGTAACGGATATTGCTATCATTATTGTGGCTGCCGATGATAACGTGATGCCACAGACGAAAGAAGCGATCAATCACGCGATGGCTGCCGGTGTACCTATTGTATTTGCAATCAATAAGGTAGATAAACCGACTGCAAATCCGGATAAGATTAAAGAAGAACTGGCTGCAATGAATTACCTTGTTGAAGAATGGGGTGGTAAATATCAGTCACAAGATATCTCTGCCAAGAAAGGTATGGGTGTGGAAGACTTGCTGGAAAAAGTATTGCTCGAAGCGGAAATGCTTGACCTGAAGGCAAATCCGAACCGTAATGCTACGGGTTCCATCATCGAATCTTCACTGGATAAGGGACGCGGATATGTAGCTACTGTATTGGTATCTAACGGTACTTTGAAAGTAGGAGACATCGTATTGGCGGGAACCAGCTACGGACGTGTGAAGGCTATGTTCAACGAACGTAACCAACGCGTCAAGGAAGCAGGACCTTCCGAACCGGCATTGATTCTGGGATTGAATGGTGCTCCTGCCGCAGGTGACACATTCCATGTAGTCGAAAGCGATCAGGAAGCTCGTGAGATCACTAATAAACGTGAGCAGCTGGCTCGTGAACAAGGTTTGCGTACGCAGAAGATCCTTACATTGGATGAATTGGGTCGTCGTATTGCTTTGGGTAACTTCCAGGAATTGAACATCATCGTTAAGGGTGACGTGGATGGTTCTGTGGAAGCGTTGAGCGATTCGTTGATTAAGTTGTCTACGGAACAAATTCAGGTAAATGTTATCCATAAGGGTGTGGGAGCAATTTCTGAATCTGATGTTTCTCTGGCTGCTGCTTCGGATGCGATTATTGTCGGATTCCAGGTACGTCCTTCGGGTGCTGCCGGCAAGATGGCCGACCAAGAGGGTGTTGACATCCGTAAGTATTCTGTCATCTACGATGCAATCGAAGAGGTAAAGGCTGCTATGGAAGGTATGTTGGCTCCGGAAGTAAAGGAACAGATTACTGCAACCATCGAAATCCGCGAAGTATTCAATATTACGAAAGTCGGTCTTGTAGCCGGAGCAATGGTGAAGACCGGAAAGGTGAAACGAAGCGACAAGGCTCGTTTGATCCGCGATGGTATCGTGATCTTTACCGGAAACATCAACGCATTGAAACGTTTCAAGGACGATGTGAAGGAAGTAGGTACAAACTTCGAGTGTGGTATCAGTCTGGTGAACTGCAACGACATGAAGGTAGGCGATATGATCGAGACATTCGAAGAAATAGAAGTGAAACAGACTTTATGATTTATGAGTTATGATTTATGAATTATGAATTATAAGGGTATAAGGCCATTCGCGAAGTAATGGTTGCAACAATAGATGGGTGGTAATGTGGTACTATTTTATATGGGACACCACCTTACCACTTTATTGTTTTATCACCTGACAGAAATATAAATCATCGATCATAAATCACAGGAACATAAATCATAAATCACAAATCATAAATCACAACGTGGCAACGATTGATATCATTATCCTTATTGTAATAGGCGCCGGAGCGGTGGTAGGCTTTGTAAAAGGCTTTATCCGTCAGTTGGCTTCTATTTTGGGGTTAATAGTCGGGCTGTTGGCGGCGAAAGCTTTGTATGCCTCTTTGGCGGAGAAACTTTGCCCGACAGTGACGGATTCGATGACAGTTGCGCAGGTGTTGGCTTTTATCATGATTTGGATTGCCGTGCCGTTGATTTTTGTACTGATAGCTTCGTTATTGACAAAAGCAATGCAGGCAATTTCGCTGAACTGGCTGAACCGCTGGTTAGGGAGTGGGCTGGGAGCACTTAAGTTTCTGTTGTTAACGAGTGTAGTGATCGGTGCGATAGAGTTTGTGGACAGCGATAATAAGTTAATTAGTGCAACAAAAAAGGAAGAATCTTTGTTATATTATCCGATGGAAACGTTTGCGGGGATCTTTTTCCCTGCTGCGAAGAATATGACGCAACAATATATATTAGAGAATAAAGATGCAACAAGAAGAACCCAATAAAATGAAACCCAATCAGAAAGACGAACTCGAAAAGAAGACTGATAATGAGTTTGTCCGGAAATTTGCGGAGGAGAAATATAAATACGGCTTCACCACAGAGGTGCATACAGACATCATTGAGCGTGGACTTAATGAAGATGTCATTCGTCTGATTTCATCGAAAAAAGACGAACCGGAGTGGTTGCTGGAGTTTCGCCTGAAAGCGTATCGCCACTGGCTGACGCTGGAGATGCCGACTTGGGCACATCTCCGTATCCCTGAAATTGACTATCAGGCGATTTCTTATTATGCCGATCCGACGAAGAAGAAAGAAGGACCGAAGAGCATGGAGGAAGTCGATCCTGAACTGATAAAGACGTTTAATAAACTGGGTATTCCTTTGGAGGAACAGATGGCTCTTAGCGGAATGGCGGTGGATGCCGTTATGGACTCCGTTTCCGTAAAGACTACCTTCAAGGAAACGCTGATGGAGAAAGGAATTATCTTCTGCTCGTTCAGTGAAGCCGTGCGGGAACATCCCGATTTGGTGAAGAAATATATGGGCTCGGTGGTAGGTTACCGGGATAATTTCTTTGCCGCGTTGAACTCCGCTGTCTTTTCTGACGGCTCTTTCGTGTATATTCCGAAAGGGGTACGTTGTCCGATGGAACTTTCCACCTATTTCCGTATCAATGCCCGTAACACGGGGCAGTTTGAACGTACGCTGATTGTGGCGGACGACGATTCGTACGTTTCTTATCTGGAAGGATGTACGGCGCCGATGCGGGATGAAAATCAGTTGCATGCCGCTATCGTTGAGATAATCGTGCACGACCGCGCAGAGGTAAAATACAGCACTGTTCAGAACTGGTATCCGGGTGATGCAGAAGGTAAGGGCGGTGTATACAACTTTGTGACTAAACGTGGTAATTGCAAGGGAGTGGGTAGTAAATTATCCTGGACTCAAGTGGAAACCGGTTCGGCCATCACCTGGAAATACCCTTCCTGTATTCTGACAGGCGATAACTCGACCGCTGAATTCTATTCCGTAGCTGTAACGAACAACTATCAGCAGGCTGATACCGGAACGAAAATGATTCATCTGGGCAAGAACACCCGCAGTACGATTGTAAGTAAAGGTATCTCCGCCGGACATAGTGAGAACTCCTATCGTGGGTTGGTACGTGTGGCCGAGAAAGCGGATAATGCCCGTAATTATAGCCAGTGTGACTCTCTGTTGCTGGGAGATAAATGCGGTGCGCATACTTTCCCTTATATGGATATTCACAATGAAACGGCAGTGGTGGAACATGAAGCCACAACGAGCAAGATCAGTGAAGACCAGATATTCTATTGCAACCAGCGCGGTATTCCGACAGAAGATGCTATCGGACTTATTGTGAACGGATATGCAAAAGAAGTATTGAATAAACTTCCGATGGAATTTGCGGTAGAAGCACAGAAGCTGCTTACTATCTCATTGGAAGGAAGCGTGGGGTGATTTACTAGTTGGCAATTTACGATTTACTATTTGGCTGCGCGCTTGTAGGAGGTAAATTGTCGGTAGTATAGGTTTTAATAGTAAATAGTAAATGGAAAAATAGTACATATAATCATGTTAGAAATAAAAGACCTGCATGCCAGCATTAATGGCAAAGAGATATTGAAGGGTATTAACCTGACGGTGAATCCCGGTGAGGTGCACGCTATTATGGGGCCGAATGGTTCCGGTAAAAGTACGCTTTCCTCCGTATTGGTGGGAAATCCGGCTTTTGAGGTAACAAAAGGTTCGGTCACGTTCTATGGAAAGAACCTGTTGGAGTTGAGTCCTGAAGATCGTAGCCATGAAGGGATCTTTCTTAGTTTCCAGTATCCGGTAGAGATTCCGGGTGTGAGCATGGTCAACTTTATGCGTGCTGCTGTGAATGAGCAACGCAAATATAAAGGTCTGCCTGCGCTGACAGCCAGTGAGTTTCTGAAACTGATGCGTGAGAAACGTGCGGTGGTAGAGCTGGATAATAAGTTGGCTAACCGTTCGGTGAATGAAGGCTTTTCGGGTGGTGAAAAGAAACGGAACGAGATTTTCCAGATGGCCATGTTGGAACCGCGGTTGAGCATCCTTGATGAAACGGACTCCGGTTTGGATATTGATGCGCTCCGTATTGTTGCGGAAGGAGTGAACAAACTGAAAACTCCTGAAACAAGCACGATCGTTATTACTCACTACCAACGTTTGCTTGATTATATCAAACCTGATATTGTACATGTCCTTTATAAAGGTCGTATCGTAAAAACTGCCGGACCGGAACTTGCCCTGGAACTGGAAGAAAAAGGATATGATTGGATCAAGAAAGAAGTAGGAGAATAACAAATAATAAGTTATGATAGTTGAACAACAATATATAGACCTCTTCTCACAGACGGAAGCGATGATCTGCAAGCATAGCGCCGAAGTGCTGAACGCGCCTCGTGCAGCTGCATTTGCCGATTTTGAACGCCTCGGATTTCCGACCCGTAAGATGGAGAAGTACAAATATACGGATGTGAGCAAGTACTTTGAACCGGATTATGGTTTAAACTTGAATCGTCTGGCTATTCCGGTCAATCCGTATGAAGTGTTTAAGTGCGATGTGCCGAATATGAGTACCGCCCTGTATTTTATGGTAAATGACGCATTTTATAATAGAGCACTTCCCAAAGTCAATCTGCCGGAAGGTGTGATTTTCGGCAGCCTGAAAGAAGTGGCCGGACAGCATCCGGAATTGGTGAAGAAGTATTACGGCCAGTTGGCAGATACTTCCAAAGATGGGGTGACTGCTTTCAATACAGCTTTTGTGCAAGACGGCGTTGTATTTTATGTGCCGAAGAATGTAGTGGTAGAAAAACCGATCCAGCTGGTAAACATCCTGCGTGCAGATGTCAACTTCATGGTGAACCGCCGCGTATTAATCATCCTGGAGGATGGTGCGCAAGCCCGTCTGCTGATTTGTGACCATGCAATGGATAACGTGAACTTTCTGGCAACACAAGTGGTTGAAGTATTTGCAGGTGAGAACACGGTATTCGATATGTATGAACTGGAAGAAACACATACAAGCACCGTTCGTATCAGTAACCTGTATGTAAAGCAGGAGGCAAACAGCAATGTATTGTTGAATGGAATGACCTTGCATAATGGTACTACCCGCAACACTACTGAAGTATTGTTGGCAGGAGAAGGAGCCGAGATAAACCTCTGTGGCATGGCAATTGCCGATAAGAACCAGCACGTAGACAATCATACAAGCATCGACCATGCCGTACCGAACTGCACTAGTAATGAGCTGTTCAAGTACGTACTCGACGATCAGTCGGTAGGCGCGTTTGCCGGATTGGTATTGGTGCGTCCCGATGCGCAACATACGAACTCCCAGCAGACTAACCGGAATCTTTGTGCTACGCGTGATGCGAGAATGTACACACAACCTCAATTGGAGATTTACGCGGATGATGTGAAATGTTCGCATGGAGCAACGGTAGGCCAGTTGGATGAGGGTGCATTATTCTATATGCGTTCACGAGGTATTGCAGAGAAAGAAGCTCGTTTGTTATTGATGTTCGCATTTGTCAATGAAGTGATTGATACCATTCGTTTGGAGGCACTGAAAGATCGCCTGCATCTATTGGTAGAGAAACGTTTCCGTGGCGAGCTGAATAGATGTCAGGGCTGTGCCATTTGTAAGTAACCACTAATAATTAATAAACGTGGATATTCAAAAGATACGTGAGGATTTTCCGATATTGAGCCGTACGGTTTACGGTAAACCTTTGGTTTATTTCGACAACGGTGCGACGACGCAGAAACCCCGTCTGGTAGTTGATGCGTTGGTGGATGAATATTATTCCGTTAATGCCAATGTGCATCGCGGCGTGCATTATCTTTCGCAACAAGCTACGGAATTGCATGAGGCCTCCCGTGAAACGGTGCGTCAGTTTATTAACGCCCGTAGCACGAACGAAGTTGTCTTCACCCGCGGAACGACGGAAAGCATCAACCTGCTTGTTTCCAGCTTTGGCGACGAATTTATGGAAGAGGGGGATGAAGTGATTCTTTCCGTGATGGAACATCATAGTAACATCGTTCCCTGGCAACTGTTGGCTGCCCGAAAGGGAATTGCCATCAAAGTGATTCCAATGAATGACAAAGGCGAACTCTTGCTGGATGAATACGAAAAACTATTTTCCGAACGAACGAAAATAGTCAGCGTGGTTCATGTTTCGAATGTGCTGGGTACAGTGAATCCGGTGAAAGAAATGATTGCAACGGCTCATGCGCACGGCGTACCTTGTCTGATAGACGCTGCACAGTCTATCCCTCACATGAAAGTGGACGTACAGGAGTTGGATGCTGATTTTCTGGTGTTCTCTGCCCATAAAATATACGGTCCGACAGGTGTCGGAGTGCTTTATGGAAAAGAAGAGTGGTTAGACCGCCTTCCGCCTTATCAGGGAGGAGGAGAGATGATTCAGCATGTCTCTTTTGAGAAGACCACTTTCAACGAACTTCCTTTCAAGTTTGAAGCCGGTACGCCCGACTATATCGGAACTACCGGACTGGCAAAAGCCCTTGATTACGTGAATGGACATGGACTTGAGCAGATAGCAGCCCATGAGCATGAACTGACAACTTACGCTTTGCAACGGCTGAAAGAGATTCCCCGGATGCGTATATTCGGTGAAGCAGCCGAACGGGGAGCAGTCATCTCCTTTCTGGTAGGAGATATCCATCATTTCGATCTCGGAACGTTGCTGGATCGTTTGGGTATTGCCGTGAGGACGGGACATCATTGTGCACAACCTCTCATGCAACGTCTTGGTATAGAAGGAACAGTACGGGCTTCGTTTGCCATGTACAATACGAAATCGGAAATAGATACATTGGTGGCGGGAATTGAACGCGTCAGCAAGATGTTCTAACAATATAAGCCGCTATTCCTGTGGGATGGCGGCTTTTTTTATTCTTTAACTAAAAAAAGATGCCTTCAAGTGCAGTGATTTGAGCTTTTGTGCGTCTAATAGGTAAAGAAACAAAATGTTCATTGAATATTAGGAGGGTCGTGAGACCATGCTCATATTATATAAATTCTCTCTCTTTAACATTAATCGCAGCTATATCGTAAGAAATTACGGTGTAGCTGCAACTTTTTTAGGGGGACTTGCGTCTAACTAAATACATATAACTTACAGATAACTAATAAAGAAAAAACTATGCTGATGACAACCACTCCCATCATTGAGGGAAAACGAATAGTGAAATATTATGGAATAGTTTCCGGAGAGACAATCATAGGTGCCAATGTATTCCGCGACTTGTTTGCAAGTATTCGGGATATTGTGGGTGGTCGTTCCGGTTCTTATGAAGAAGTGCTGCGTATGGCAAAAGATACAGCGTTGAAGGAAATGGAGGCACAAGCAGCTCAAATGGGAGCTAATGCCGTGATAGGTGTTGATTTGGATTATGAGACAGTTGGAGGTAGTGGCAGTATGCTGATGGTGACTGCTAACGGCACAGCCGTAAAGATTGAAGAGGATTAATTGATTATTGTTTTTTTTTACTACAGAGAACACGGAAGACGCAACGCATATAATTTGTTTAGTATCAATGGTATAAAACCTGTGTCCTCCGTACTTCTGTGGTGAATATTATTCGGCAGTCAGCTCAATCACACGGCTGAAAGCCTGATTGGTAGTGAAAGCATTGATTCCTACTTTCATCAGATAATCTCCTGAATAAGTCTTCTCATTGGCAGCAAGATTCGATTTAGAGTTCGGCATCAGGTTGATTTCTTTCACCTTATACATTTTCCTCGCATCCAGTCCCTGAAGTTTAACCGGGAGCAGCTTCTCACCGAAACGTGGGTGGATATCGTAGGTATAAAGTACTGCTTTGTTCTTGTCCGGTGCGGCGTACATGATAGACATGTGATTACCATCGTATGGAGAAACCAGTCTGTACTGGTCACCATCCAGAATCACTTTCTTCAGACGTGTCCAGTTGGCAACTGCGTTTTGGCAAAAAGTCTGTTCGTCCGCATTCAGCTCTTTCAGTCCGAGGTCGAAGCCCAGTTTGCACATACTTGCTACATCGGTACGGAATTTCACGCTTGTCTTCTTGTTCCAGCTGGTTACGTGTGCGTCCATTGCTTTTGCAGGGAAGATTTGTGAGAATCCCCATTGGATAAACAGGCGCTCTATCGGGTCTGTATTATCGCTGCACCAGAATTCTGTGAAGTATTTCAATGCTTCGTAGTCGCAACGGGCGCCACCGCCGGAGCAAAGCATCATCGGTACGTTCGGATATTTGTCTTTGATACGTTCCAATACATTATATATACCACGTACATGGTCGATATAAAGTTGTCCTTGTTTATTCTTCAAATAGGGAGAATAAATATTTGTGATGGGAGAGTTGCAGTCCCATTTAAAGAAAGCTACTTCCGGGTTCGCTGTCAGGATGTTATCCACTACGCCAAATACAAAATCCTGTACTTTCGGGTTGCTAAGATCGAGTACCAGTTGGTTGCGGTAATAGTATGTTTCGCGATTGGGCAGTGTGATAGCCCAGTCAGGATGCTTCTCGAACAATTCACTTTTGGGGTTTATCATCTCCGGTTCGATCCAGATACCGAATTTTACTCCGGCTTCTTTGGCAGACTTCACGAGTGCGGGAATACCGCCCGGCAGTTTGGATTTCATCACTTCCCAGTCACCCAGTCCGGCATTGTCGCTGTTGCGAGGATGCTTGTTGCCGAACCAGCCATCATCCAACAAGAACATATCTACACCGAGATGTTTGGCTTCTTTCATCAGTTCGGCAAGCAGTTTCTCATCGAATTTGAAGTACGTATTTTCCCAGTTGTTCAATAAAGTCATGCGGTCGCCTTGTCCGTCTTTCAGTTGGTAGTTGCGTGCCCATGCGTGGAGGTTGCGGCTGGCTTCGCCCGTACCGTTGTTGCTGAAAGTAAAGATGAATTCGGGAGTGGTAAATACTTCGTTCGGTTTTAGTTCATAATCAGATGCGTACGGGTTGATGGCGGGGATAACGCGGAGATTGCCTACGTTGTCCACTTCAAAGGTAAACTGGAAATTACCTGTCCATCCGATAGTCCCTAACATGGCACGTCCTTGTGTTTCTTGTGCCGGTTGTTCAAAACCAAGTTCGAAGAACGGGTGGGTATGCATGGCGGCACGGCTTCCCAGTTTGGTGTCGATCACCTTTTTGCCGAACAATAGAGGTTGCGTGCTCATTTGTGCTTCTTTAGCCCAGTCGCTGCTGAATTCAGTCAGATAATACTCGTTTCCCGAGAAATAAAGCATGGTCGAAGCATAACGCCAGATGGTGACAGGTTTCTTTTCAGCATGTTTGATTTCACTCCACGTCTTGATGACGTTTTCTTTCGGATAAGCGATGTAATGCAGCGTGACTTCCACCGGGTACTGATCGTCTTTCAGTTGGATGACTGTCTCCGTGCCGCCTGCCACTGCTTTTTGTTCGGAAGATACATAACGGAGAATCGTGCTCGGGTTTCCATCATTGTGCGTGATTGCTACAGCCGGTTCAAAATAATCCTCGGCGCCGGAGCCCGGATATACTTCCCATCCACGAGTGGATACGCTGCCGTCACTTCCTCCTTTCACGTATGGAGAAAAGTTGTTGATGTCTTTCTCGTTCAGTAACTTATCGCCCAGATAAGCCTGATAAAGTCGTCCGTTGGGAGCTACTTGGAGAATTAAGTCGGTGTTGTCCGTTGCGATGCGGATAACGTTCTTTTCCTGGGCGTTCACTTGTGTCAGGGTAAACAATGCCGTAAGTAATACGAAAAGTTTCTTCATGTTTTTTTAATAATTAATTAGGTATTAGTTAGTTTGTGGGCATAGAATGCTGCAAAGATAATTATAATTCGTCAGGAATGAACTGGAATTCTTTTTTTTGTCAAAGTGTGCAAGAGATGTTTCAAGTGTGCGATAGAGCCCTTGCTTGACTTTATCCGTATGATCCGATTAAAACGTGCAGCAGAATTATTGTAGGAGGGAGAATTTGCGTCAACGAGATCTCTGACAGAGTAGGTCTCCTGTTGACTTTTTACTTCGCGAAGTAAGTTTTTTGTATAGGAATCATTCTTCTTTAGCTAAGGCATCATAAATTTGATTGTAGAAATTATCATGTTCGCTTAAGTCCTTTAGCCTGTTAATCAATATCTTGCCGTCGGAACCGACGAGCATATAGTGTGGAAAGATATGTACGTTATGGGTTTTGTAAATATCTTCATGCAGACTTTGGCATGCTTTAATGTGCTTACCACCAATTTTATAGTATTTAATAGCAGTATGCCATTGCTCTTGCTCCTTATCTATTGATACACAAAGCAATGTAATATCATTCTGCACAGTGAATTTTTCCAGATCTTTTCCAAATCTTTGGAAATTACTCACGCATGGACCACAGGTACTAAACCAAAAATCCACAAGTATAGGTTTTCCTTTGAACTTAACAAGTAATTCTTGAAGAGTTTTGATGCTGTCTCCATTTTCTATGAATGAAACATTCTTATTAAAATTGCTATTAACCTTTGCGTGGAAATCGTCTATCTTTTTTATAAATGGAATGAAACTGGCCTCGAAACCTTCATTGGGATATGTAGTCAGAAATTCGTTTATATACTTTTTCAATATCTTCTCAAACCGCTTATTGTTTAAGGCTGCCATAAATAACGTTTTTGCCCAAAATGCTTGTTTGATTTTTTGGTTTTTTATTAGTTGTACGTTATTAAATAGATGATCATAATACTCTTGGGCTGTTTTAAAGTGGAGCACTTTTCCATTTGCTGCCGATTTGAAAGTTGAGGCCATTTCTATGTAGGAGGTGAAGTATAGCGAAGGTACCATCTGTGTTGTCAGTGGATAATCTTTGTATATTTTGGACCATTCTTTCATATAATCGTCGTACATCTGTTTTTCGTTGCAGGAACAATCATTAAAGTTTGCTCTGATTACCTTAGACATTGCCCCCATCCAATATAGTTCCAAATCTTGTTCTATAAACATTCTCATAGCCTGACTCATTTTAACTTTTTCAAATTGTTTTTTATCAGCTGTCAGCAAAGAGTCGAAGTTGGTTCGCATCTTGGCACCAACCGTATCAAGTGGAGCGACTTTATAGTCTCTTACAAATTCATACTGATAAAAATTCTTATCCCGAAATACTCTGTTTCTCAACATCTGTACAGAATCGCTGATTTGAACAATGGGGTCAGCCCCATAATCGAAACATACCGAATAATTTTTGCCGGGTTCTACGATAGCATTGTAAAATATTTCTCCGTGCTGTAAATAAACAGATGATAAATCGTTTATCTCTAGTTGTAACTTTACCTTTTTTCCTTCGGTAACGTATAATGTGTCGGTAAATCCTAATGTGATACCTTTTATCGGTGATGCAATATAGATAATTGAATCTTGTGTTTTCCGTAGACTAATCTCAATTGAAGCTTTTTCTGCTCCATAACTCATAGTTGTAGTAGTGACAAATAATAGCAGTAATATTTTTTTTATTAACATGTTGTTTGGTACAATAAAGTATTCGGAGGTGATATTGTAGTATAAGAACGAATAAATGAATGTTCACCACTAAAATTAGCAGTACAAAATCTACCAATGAAACAGTTTGGAGTTACTCCTGCGGAGTTTGCCCGGCAGAATAAGCAGAGAATGGCATATAGTTAGTTGTTATTAACTATTATTCGTTGTCTCTTTGTTTGAATTTGAACTGAAATTAGTTCAATCCTATACAGAAATAACCCAAAATCCTATCGCTGACAATAACCTGTCAATATGCAGCTTTTATTGCTTTCTCTTGCTTATATTATTTCCTCAATTGCCTAAGGAGTTTTCGTTTGACAGTTGTTGAACGAACGCTTGACATATGTTGAACTATCGCTTGACATATGTCAAACGAAAACTCCTTAGGCAATGAAATAACTATTAATAGGTAAACGCTTGCTTAAAAATAACTAATAAAATCATTAGTGGCAATTGATCCCAAACCAGGCAATTTCTGGTTAAATGGGCATTTAATTCAGACAGAAGAACATAAGAACAAAAAATAAAATAGCCGTTCAATAAGCAGCAGAAATAATTTTCAAAGCGCAGCATTTATGTTCTTTTGTTCTTATGTCTAAAAAAAACTACCATCTGCTCATTTGTCCAAAGAGACGTATAAAAAATAGAATGATTCAACTCTGTAAATTCTTTCTTTTTTACTTGCTTATTTCGATTGATTTCCATACTTTTAGCCTCCGTAATCCTTTAAAAATTAACCCTATGGACAACATTCTTTTCTGGCTCGTTCCAGTCGCTTCCGTGTTAGCCCTCTGCTTTGCTTATTACTTTCATAAGCAAATGATGAAAGAGAGTGAAGGTACACCCCAAATGATAAAAATAGCTGCTGCTGTGCGCAAAGGAGCTATGTCTTATCTAAAACAGCAATACAAAATAGTAGGTTGGGTATTCTTGGGGCTGGTTATTTTGTTTTCAATTATGGCTTATGGCTTTCATGTACAGAATGCCTGGGTTCCCATTGCTTTCCTTACAGGTGGATTCTTCTCCGGGCTTTCCGGATTTTTGGGGATGAAGACGGCGACATACGCGTCCGCTCGTACTGCTAATGCTGCCCGTACTTCTCTGAATGCAGGATTAAGAATTGCTTTCCGAAGTGGTGCCGTGATGGGACTGGTGGTCGTTGGTCTGGGACTGCTCGATATATCTTTTTGGTATCTGTTGCTGAATGCAGTGATTCCTGCTGATGCACTGACACCTACTCATAAACTCTGTGTAATCACTACTACCATGCTGACATTTGGTATGGGAGCTTCTACCCAGGCGCTCTTTGCCCGTGTAGGCGGTGGTATCTATACCAAGGCAGCCGATGTCGGAGCCGACTTGGTAGGTAAGGTAGAAGCCGGAATCCCGGAAGATGACCCTCGTAATCCTGCCACTATTGCCGATAATGTGGGCGATAACGTAGGCGACGTGGCCGGTATGGGAGCCGATTTATACGAATCTTACTGTGGCTCGATTCTGGCAACAGCCGCACTGGGTGCTGCTGCTTTTATCCATTCGGCAGATACAGTGATGCAATTCAAGGCAGTGATCGCCCCGATGCTGATTGCGGCTGTTGGTATTATCCTTTCTATTATAGGTATATTCGCTGTCCGTACCAAGGAGAATGCGACTATGAAGGACCTGCTCGGTTCGTTGGCTTTCGGTACGAACCTTAGTTCCGTGCTTATTGTTGCAGCTACATTCTTAATCCTGTGGCTCTTGCAACTAGATAACTGGATTTGGATTTCTTGTGCCGTAGTAGTCGGACTATTGGTAGGTATTATCATCGGACGTTCTACGGAATATTATACTTCCCAATCCTATCGCCCTACCCAGAAACTTAGTGAAAGCGGTAAGACGGGGCCTGCTACCGTAATTATTTCCGGTATCGGTTTGGGGATGCTTTCTACGGCTATTCCTGTGATCGCGGTAGTTGTTGGTATCATTGCTTCCTATCTGTTGGCTTCCGCTGGCGATTTTGCCAATGTCGGTATGGGACTGTATGGAATCGGTATTGCGGCTGTCGGCATGCTTTCTACTTTAGGTATCACTCTGGCAACGGATGCTTACGGCCCGATTGCGGATAATGCAGGAGGTAACGCAGAAATGTCCGGCTTGGGTGCCGAAGTCCGCAAACGTACCGATGCGCTCGATTCATTGGGTAACACAACTGCCGCCACGGGAAAAGGTTTTGCAATCGGTTCCGCTGCACTGACAGGTCTGGCTTTGCTGGCTTCTTATATTGAAGAAATCCGAATTGGTCTGACACGTCTTGGTAATGTGGACCTGACTTTTGCAGATGGAAGTTCTATCAGCGTAGCAAATGCCACTTTTATCGACTTCATGGATTATTACGAAGTACACTTGATGAATCCAAAAGTACTTTCGGGCATGTTCCTCGGTTCAATGATGGCTTTCCTGTTTTGTGGTTTGACAATGAATGCAGTAGGACGTGCGGCAGGTCACATGGTTGACGAAGTGCGTCGCCAGTTCCGTGACATAAAGGGTATTCTGACTGGAGAAGCCGAGCCGGATTACGAACGTTGTGTTGAAATATCGACAAAGGGTGCGCAGCGTGAGATGGTTATTCCTTCCTTGATTGCTATTATTGCTCCGATTCTTACAGGATTTATCTTTGGCGTTCCCGGCGTACTCGGCCTACTGATTGGTGGTTTGAGCAGTGGTTTCGTATTAGCTATCTTTATGGCTAACGCCGGAGGTGCATGGGATAACGCAAAGAAATATGTGGAAGAAGGTAACTTTGGTGGAAAAGGCGGTGAAGTGCATAAAGCAACCGTAGTAGGAGATACAGTAGGTGATCCGTTTAAAGATACCTCCGGTCCGAGCTTGAATATTTTGATAAAGCTTATGAGCATGGTCGCCATTGTGATGGCAGGACTTACGGTTGCTTGGAGTTTATTCTAAAAAAGCAGAAGAGAAATAAGAAAAAGGAGACAAAACAAGTCTCCTTTTTTAATTTGAATTACCTTTGTATCAAAATAGAAGCGATAAATATGTTATTACCTTATTTGAACGAGAATCTGATTGAAGCCGGATGTGATGAGGCCGGTCGTGGATGTTTGGCGGGAGCGGTATATGCTGCTGCAGTTATTCTTCCGAAAGATTTTAAAAATGAACTGTTGAATGATTCCAAACAACTGACGGAAAAGCAACGTTATGCATTACGCGAGGTAATAGAGAAAGAAGCGATTGCTTGGGCGGTTGGCATTGTGTCACCGGAAGAAATTGATGAAATAAATATCCTGCGGGCTTCTTTTCTGGCGATGCATCGTGCAGTGGATCAGTTGACCACCCGTCCCCAACATTTACTGATCGATGGTAATCGTTTCACTAAATACCCCGGTGTTCCCCATACTACAGTAGTGAAAGGAGACGGGAAATATCTTTCAATAGCTGCGGCTTCTATTTTAGCCAAAACATATCGAGACGATTATATGAACCGTCTTCACGAAGAATTTCCATATTATGACTGGGACCACAATAAAGGTTATCCGACTAAAAAACATCGTGCCGCCATTGCCGAACGTGGAACCACTCCTTACCATCGCATGACGTTCAATCTGTTGGGAGATGGTCAGTTGACTTTGAGCTTCTAAAGTCGCTTTGTTTCATTTTACACATACTTTCTACATTTTTTTGCAGAATAAGCACGATTTTGTTACGGATAACCGTGAAATTGTTCTGTTTAGGCTAAAAAAGTGTTGCCTAGTGCTTTTATTTGTTATTGAAATACTATATCTTTGCGAACAATAATAAGAATTAAAAAGTTTAAAATCATGGCAACGAACAAGCTATTATGGTCTTCTAAGCTCATTGGGGTATTTTTTATTATGTTGGTTTGCACTCTTTCTGCAAATGCACAGTTTTTACGTACTTCCTATTTCATGGAAGGTACTCACTATCGTCAACAACTGAATCCGGCTTTAACACCGACTAAAGGTTACTTTAACCTTCCAGTGATCGGTGCTGTTAATGCAACGGTTGGTTCTACTTCGTTAGGCTATCAGGATATCATTGATATTATTGATGATGGCGATGATTTCTATAAAAGCAATGATTTTATGAGCCGTCTGAAAGATAAGAATAAGCTGAATGTGAACTTCAGTACAGAAATTCTTTCTGCAGGATGGTACAAAGGCAAGAACTTCTGGTCGTTCAATATTGGTCTTCGGACAGATATTGGTGCTAACCTGACAAAATCTATGTTCCAGTTCTTACATGATATGGACGGACTTGAAACAACTTGGCAAGATCAGCAATTTAATATTGGTGGTCAGCAATTGAATATACAAGCATATACAGAAGTTGGTCTTGGACTCTCTCGTCAAATAAACAACCGCTTAACAGTGGGTGCTAGAGTGAAAGCTTTATTAGGAATCGGTAATATGGAGATGAAGATTAATAAAGCATACATGAATGCAGTTCTGCCTAGTAATGCGCGTATGCAGGAGTTTGAACATATGCAGATTACTGATATTGCTCAAATAAACCAGTTGAAAAATGAAATAGGTAACTATAGAGCGGAATTGGCTGTTGGTGCTAGCTTGGAAAGTTCTTTTAAAGGATTGAACCTAGTACAAGAGGAAGGTCAAGATTATATCAGCGATTTTGATTTTGATGCTGGTGATATGGGCATTGCTGGTTATGGTTTTGGTATCGATTTGGGTGCTTCATATAAGATTATGGATAACTTGACAGTATCTGCTTCTATACTTGATTTAGGATTTATATCATGGTCAAAGGGAAGTACAAAAATTGCATCGGCTGATAGTGGAATTGATATGAAAGGTTCAGATTATGTAAACGAACTTGCAGGAATTAATCCTGCAGATCCTAATGCTTTGCAACAAGCCCAAGCTGTTATTGATGGATTTACAAATAAAGCAACAGATTATTTGAATCGTGTAAGTAATGGTGATGTACTTGACTATGATATGTTGCAACTTAGAACAGAAGATGCAAGTAAATCTCGTAAATCTCGCCTTGCTTCTACCCTAGTATTAGGTGCAGAATATGGATTCTTCAATAACAAATTAGCAGTGGGTGTATTGTCAACAACTCGTTTTGTACAGCCTGATGCTCTTACAGAATTAACATTCTCTGCAAACTACCGCCCGAAAAGCTGGTTCAATGTAGCACTTAGTTACTCAGCTATCCAGTCAGCAGGTAAATCTTTCGGTCTGGGTCTGAAATTAGGTCCTCTGTTTGTCGGAACTGACTATATGTTCTTAGGCAAGAACTCTAACTCTGTGAACGGATTCGTTGGAGTTTCTATTCCGTTGGGTGGAAGAAAAGCAAGTAAAGAAGGATAAGATATTTTAATTTCTCTCTCTAAACATTCTCTTTTAATTAATTCTCTATAGAATAAAAAACGTATAATTACAGCTTACCGTCGTAAAGAATCCTTATAAAGGCTCATGGATGGTAAGCTGTTTTTTTATGTTTGCGGGGAAGAATACGAAAACTAAACCGGGGTTTTAGAGTCACCTTTTAGAACCATTTAATCTTCCGGAATATCACGAACGCAAGAGTTGACAATCCGATGGAAAACAGTACGATCAAGGAGAAAGCGAAGGGTACTTCTTCCAGATGAATATCCACGTTCATACCATAGAAACTGGCAATCAATGTCGGGAGCATCAGAACGATGGACAGACTTGTCATGCGTTTCATGATCGTATTCACGTTATTGGAGATAATAGAGGCAAAAGCATCCATTGTTCCTGTGAGGATATCACTGTAAATATTCACCGTGTTAAGTGCCTGTTTCAATTCGATAATCACATCCTCCACTAATTCTGTGTCCAGATAATCCGTGTCCTGAAAAATAGTCCTTAACTTGCCTATCATGACTTCATTTCCACGGATGGAAGTATTGAAGTAAACCAGTGTTTTTTGCAGTCTCATCAGACGAAGCAGATCTTCATTACGGATGCTTCGTTCCAGTTCTTTTTCTGCTGCACTGATGTCTATATTTATCTGCTTTAGATATTTCAGGAACCACACAGCAGAAGAATAGATGATCCGAAAAATCAGATCCAGCTTGTTGCGTACAACAATCCCTTTTCGACGGGTATGCTCTATGAAATCCGGTAACAAATCGGTGTTGTGATAACAGACGGACACAATAATCTCGTTATTGGTGATTATTCCAATCGGTACAGTGTCGAAGGGCAGGCTACCGTTCTGCTTGTTCTGCACAGGAATACGAAGAATGGTCAATAACCAATTACCTTCTGTGTCCGTACGCGGGCGCTCGTCTGTATCGGCTATATCATTAAGAAATGATTCGGGTACGTTGAGAGTTTGAGTTAGAAATTCAAAGTCATCATGATTCGGGCATACTACATTTACCCAGCTGTTAGGAAGCCATTGAGCTTTTTCCACAAAGCCGGCTTCACAATAAAGATACGTTCTCATCTTATTGCCTCCTTTCGTTTGTTTGACACGAGCAGAGGCATCAGGTTTCAATGACTCTGTTCGCTTTAATTAATACTAGTTGTGCACGTTCGCGGGTTTGAATCGTCCATATTTCTATGATTTTAATTTAAAAGCGATGCAAAGGTACGGAAAAATGAAGAGGGTTCCGCCCTTTGTATCGCTTTTTTTGATATTCTTTTATTTGTGCCCTTTATTTAGAGGCTCCGTTACTATTCTGTTTTTCCTTCGAAATGATTATCCAGATATTTCCTGATATTGTAACTGCTTAAACGCTCTTTGGATATGCTACCATCTTTTTCAACAAGTTCATAGTGTGGAATACCATTGAACTGGAATAGTTGACGCAGATAATTGAACTCTGCCTCCGAAACATAATAACAGGCTTCTCCTTTTAGATTCTTCTCTACATATTTTTGGTAGTCTTTCTCGGGCGAATCTTTCTGACTTGTGATATAGATGAATTGAAACTCCGGATGATCTTTATATTTTTTGCGTAAATCGGCAGTTGCCTCTATTCCTGCACGACAAGGGCCACAAGTCGTTGCCCAGAAATCGACAAACAGAACCTTACCTGAATGATTCTTTATGATGTTGCGGAATACTTCAGTCGCTTTTCCATCAGGCAACTGATAAGATCTTGCCCTATCTTTCGGGTGTGTCTTTTCCAGCACTCGTTCAGCTTCTGATGCGAGAAACGGTTCGGTGAATATTTGTTTGATGCTATCCACATATTCATGAGCTATTTGGCTGTCTTTGATATTTCCTAAATTAAAATTAAGGCTCCGCACTTTGGCTATTTGCCAGAGCAAAGGGTTGGGAGTAGGATATAATTGTGCAATGATGGAATCTTTCTTGAAATCATATTTCTGGTTCATTTTTATAAAGATTTTATCCTTATCCTGCTGGGATTCTTCCTTTTTCTCGGAATATAATGCCACATATTCTTGTATGAGTTTTTGTTCTTTTTCATAGAGCGATGCCATCTTCTCGTTCTCTGCAATTAACTGCCTCATTATAATTTTGGCAGTAGTTCCGGCCAACTTCTCCTGTCTAAGTCTTATTGCTTCCTGCTCTTTATTTAGTTTCACACCTTTTTCTTTAAGGAAAGTCAATAGAGGTTTCTTCGGATAAGTATAATCAATGCTGTCTGATGGAGAAAAAGACTGGTCGGAATATGCTTTCCGGAACAGGTCCATATATTCGAAACGGTTGATAAATGTACTTGCGTTTGTGTTTGCAAGTACGGTTACATCATTGAGTGGCATATCTTTCAAGAAACTGTAATAGGAATCGTCTTCCTTTACTTTCAGCGCCTGATTGGTGCTATCTTGCTTTGCGTAATAATCTCTGCTCATCAAGAAATCAAAAAGCATACTTCCGGCTTGCAAATCTACCTTGTTCTTTATCAGATGAACTGCCTTGAGAGAGGGCTGATAGATTTGGCTTACAGAGTCTGCAACCTGTTTCCATTGTGCAATGATAGGCTTCATGTGCTCCTTGTATTGGTCGGGAGTTAATGTCTTTTGTGATTTCGATAAGTCCTCATAGCGATAGGTTATCAGGTTATCAAAGTCTTTCAGCAGGTAGGAGAGAGAAGCGGATGGACCCATATATGCTGTGTTCCTGATAGGGAAGTAATGATCGCGTGCACGGCTGCGTGCCATTACAGCTTCCCAGTCGATATACATGGTGAGAGTTTGTCCGGGTTCAATATAGAATGGAATCCAGTTGTGTCCTAGTACTACCGATGATTCTATCGGATGATTAATGATAAATCGACAGCTAAAACTACCGTTCGGGGCTATCTGGATGACGGTCGGATAATCTTCACGGGTCAGTTCATTTGACAGATAAATAAGACCGGTGTCAAATCCTAAACGAGGATCGTATCCGTTTATATACCCTTGCAGATAAGTTGAATCCTGGCGGAAGAATTGCTTAAAATCAGGTTCTGCAGCAACCTGTGTAATCGGAGTTCTCTCCTTGCTGTACACTAATTCTTCCGCTCCTTTCTGCTGAATCTTACACGTGCCGTCTTTTTGCGGGGTGAATGATAAAGTCATTTCCTCCTGACTCTCTCTATCTTTTAAAGTCATTTCAATCCGCTTTCCCTTTTTTCGGATATTTGCATTGGTGTATATCCGGTTATTCAGAATGCTGATGGAGTCGTAAACTCCATATTCCCATGAACCGGAACCGTCTGTCTTGAACCAATTGCCTTTGATGGTGGCTAGTGGAGAAGAATCTTTCCTCTTTTGCGGGACCAGCGATATGTCATAAATATTGCCTTCGGGGTCAGTAGGATTGAGAAAATGAATGGTCTGTGTTTCTGACGGTAACGGCTCGAAAACCAGCACATAATCCATCGTTCCTGAATCCGGCATATAGACTTCTTTTTTGAGTTCGATACCTTCAGCACTTTTGAACAGATATTTCTTGCCGGTTGCGGCATCTTCCAGATAGGTATCTCCATCCTCCATGATCCACCAGTGCGGGCGGAAGATAGCATGAATATATACTCTTGTGTTCTCGGGAGTGCGCTCTATGCGGGTGATGTTGGAAATACTTCCTGATCGGGCTTTGAAAGGAGGATGGTCGATTGTTTGTGCGGATACTATACCCGATAACAAAAGTAAGATACAAAATAAAGTTGTTTTCATAATAATAGTTTTTCGATCAACATATTGAAAGTAATTTTACAAAGTAAGAAAAATATCCATAGCCTGGTGCACTTCTGCCCTGTAACTTAACATAGATTAAACGTTTACGTAACCATCTTTTTTGTACCTTTGCACCCGAAAATCAGTGTGATAATTTAAATATTAAAATATTATGAGTAAGAAAGCCCTTTTAATGATCCTCGATGGTTGGGGATTAGGCGACCAAAAGAAAGACGACGTAATCTTCAACACTCCCACTCCTTATTGGGATTATCTGATGAGTACTTATCCTCACTCTCAACTTCAGGCAAGCGGTGAAAACGTGGGTTTGCCCGACGGACAGATGGGTAACTCGGAAGTAGGTCACTTGAATATCGGTGCCGGACGCGTGGTTTATCAGGACTTGGTGAAAATCAATCGTGCATGTGCGGACAATAGCATCATGAAAAATCCTGAAATTGTTTCTGCTTTCTCTTATGCAAAAGAAAATGGAAAGAATATTCACTTTATGGGGCTGACTTCTAACGGTGGTGTACACAGCTCACTCGTTCATCTCTTCAAACTTTGCGATATCGCAAAAGAATACAACATCAACAATGCATTTATCCACTGCTTCATGGATGGCCGTGATACTGACCCGAAGAGTGGTAAAGGCTTTATCGAAGAACTTTCTGCACACTGCGAGAAATCAGCAGGAAAGATTGCTTCTATCATCGGCCGTTATTATGCAATGGACCGTGACAAGCGTTGGGAACGTGTAAAAGAAGCATACGACCTGCTCGTAAACGGTGTAGGCAAGAAAGCTACTGATATGGTTCAGGCAATGCAGGAATCTTACGACGAAGGCGTGACAGACGAATTCATCAAACCGATTGTAAACGCTAACTGCGACGGAACAATCAAAGAGGGTGATGTAGTGATCTTCTTCAACTACCGTAACGACCGTGCCAAAGAGTTGACTGTCGTACTGACTCAACAAGATATGCCGGAAGTTGGCATGCATACTATCCCGGGGCTGCAATATTACTGTATGACTCCGTATGATGCATCTTTCAAGGGCGTTCATATCTTGTTCGACAAAGAAAACGTGTCCAACACATTGGGCGAATATCTTGCTTCCAAAGGCTTGAGCCAACTTCATATC
>SKEW01000679.1_pt1 | contig 27536 bp, 45 predicted proteins | sample 4841441 | NCBI WGS metagenome assembly SKEW01 (sample SAMN11008799, study PRJNA524170) | human gut metagenome | isolation source: fecal sample from pouch patient p41 | place: Israel: Tel-Aviv | reverse complement strand
AGCTGCTTCTAAGGAGTAAGCATTTTTATTTATATTATTTATTTCCTTAAATTCATCTTCTTCAATTTTAGAAAGTTTATGTATGTTATCTCTTAAATTTTTAATATTAGAAGTTGAATTCTCAGATAAAATTCTAATAAGCAATTCGTTAAAATCTGTATTTTTAATATAATCATTTATTGCTTTATTACCATCTATTTTACTCATTACATCTTTAACATTCTTAGAAGGGGTAAATTCTATAATATTTGATTCTTCTATATCTAAATTTCTATCAGAACCTAGAAGCTCGTAAATATCTGTATCGAATATATCTGCAATTTTTCCCAATAAAATTTCATTAGGTGTAGTTCTATCACTTTCTATATCACCTAAATAAGATCTAGATATTCCTAACTCATTAGCAAGCATTGCACCAGTATATTTTTTACCAATATTAATAGATTTTCTATTCCTAAGTTCCTTTATTTTTGAACCAATACTAATAGTACTCATAAAAAATCATCTCCTTATTTTGTAATTATACGTAATTTACGTAACTTTGTCAATAATATTACGTAAATTTTAGATATTTTAAGTATAAGCAATTTAGTTTGAAAATATGCAAAAATATATCTGTTTTTACGTAAATTTACGTAAAAACAGATATTGTTAGTTTGCGTAATTTTACGTAAAATGTATTTGTAAGCAAATTTAATAACAAACAACCAAAAGGAGGTGAAAAGATATGAGTAAAGTAATAAATAATTTACCATGGAATAAGAAAATAGAAGTTTTAAGGGTAATAAAAGGTTGGTCGCAAGCAGAAGCCGCTGAAAAATGTTTTACAGGTCAAAAAGCTTTTTGGGCTTGGGAAAGTGGACAAGTATATCCACGTCGAAATAGTAGACGAGCTATAGCAGCAGCATTTGAGGTAAAAGAAGAAGATATTTTTGGGGAGGAAAATTAAAGATTGATTTTAATTAAAGGTTAGTAACAAAAGAATAACAATTTGAATATTATATTATAGATTAATTTTTAGAGGAATTTTACATGAAGGATTTCAAATTTGTTGTTGGAGTAGATCCAGATGAAGAAACTATTAAGGAATTCCATAAAATATTAGCAAATGGCCTAATAAAAAGATATGGAATTGAAACTATGAAAAAAGTACTTGAGATAGTAAATAACTCGGAGAAGTAGTTAAAGATCAAATGATTATAAAGTAGGATTTTATCGATAATATAGGAGGTAATAGAGGATGAAATCAACAGGGATTACAAGACCAATAGATCTACTAGGAAGAATTACTATACCAATGGAATTAAGAAAGTCATTAAACCTAAATGAAGGTGACAGAATGGATTTTTCGGTTGAAGGTGACAGAATAATTATTAAGAAACTTATGTATGGGTGTCATTGTTGTAATAACGAAAAAGTAATAGCTGAGGTATTAGGAATTAAGCTATGTGGTAAATGTATAAATGATTTTAATGAAGCCAGAGGAATAATTGATACAAAATTAAGAAAGTAGGGGTTGGACATGTTATTTAAATATTTAGAAAGTTTGAAGAATAACATCAATGAAGAAGAGTTCAAAGAAATACTTAAAATAACAGCAGATGATATTAAATTTAATAGAATAGGTTTTAATAAAACTACTAATGCTAAAAAGTTTATTGAGATTGCTGAAAGAAGCAGAAATATTGTGTGTTTATGATTAAGTCAAAAGTTGGAGATTTATAAATGAAGTTGAGTAAGAAAACAGTTAAGAAATTAATAGCAAATAGTAACGCAATAATATGGGGGAGATAGAGAATGAGTATTTGGGTTAGAAGTCAAAATAAAAGAAGATTAATATGTTGTAATGGTTTTGTAGTTAACAAAGAGTCATGTGTTTTAGGGTTTCAAGGATCTAATGATGAAGGGGTTGTTTTAGGTAAATACGATACTGAGGAACGAGCTTTGGAAATCATTAATTTTATTCATAAGTTTATAACTAAAGGAGTAGCAAGTGATTATATTTTAAGAGGTGTAAAAACTCAAGGACTTGAAGTTTTTATAATGCCTGAGAAATAGGGGTGGTAATAAGATGTCAAAGGTTAAATTATTAGCACATCAATCAGAAGCTTTAGAGCTAACTAAAAACCATAATAGAGTTGCTTATTACTATGACATGGGATTAGGTAAGACTTTTATAGGTTCAGAAAAAATGAAAGTACTCAATACCGATGTAAATTTGATAATCTGCCAAAAATCAAAATTACAAGATTGGTATGAGCACTTCAAAACATTCTATCAAGATTATAACACAATCATATATAACAAGCCAGTGAAAATAGAGGGTAAAACTATAGTGATAATAAATTATGACTTGGTATGGAGAAGACCTGAATTGCTAGAGCTATCTAACTTCACGTTAATGCTAGATGAGTCAAGCTGCATAAAAAACACTTCCGCTGAAAGAACTAAGTTTATTTTAAAGTTGAAACCTGAAAATGTAATACTTTTAAGTGGTACACCTACTGGTGGAAAGTATGAAGAGTTATATAGTCAATGTAAGTTGCTAGGTTGGAAAATAAGTAAAAAAGCATTTTGGGATACTTATATTGTAACTAAAAAGATGGATATTAACGGATTTAATGTGCCAATAGTAATTGGTTATAAGAATATAGATAGATTAAAAGAAAAGCTTAGAGAGTATGGAGCGGTATTTAAGAAAACTGAGGAAGTATTAGATCTTCCAGAACAAATAGATAATGTAGTTAAAGTTGAAACTACAAAAGAATATAAGAAGTTCTTTAAGAATAGATACATTGAGATTAATGATAAAGAGTTAGTTGGAGATACTTCATTAACTAAGATGTTATATCAAAGGCAATTAGCTTCGCAGTATAACAGTAATAAGACTACTAAGCTTAGGGATTTATTAGAATCTACATTGGATAGGGTAATAGTTTTTTATAACTTTAACGAGGAATTAGAAAAGATAACTAATATTTGTGAAAAATTAGAGAAACCTACGTCCATTGTTAATGGTAATTGTAAGGATTTAAAAGCTTATGAGAATGAAGAAAATTCAGTAACGTGCATTCAATATCAAGCTGGAGCAATGGGATTGAACTTGCAGTTAAGTAATAAAATAATCTATTTCAGTTTACCACTTAGTAGTGAGTTATTTGAGCAAAGTAAAAAACGTACTCATAGATTAGGACAAGCTAGAACATGCATGTATTATTACTTGATAACCGAAGGAAGTATTGAAGAAAAGATATATGAAGTTTTAGGAACTAGAAGGGATTTTACAAATAAGTTGTTTGAGGAGCTAGAAGATTGATGAAAAGATACTTGTGGTTAGCAGTTACAGCAGATAAATATGAATTTCCAATATACATTGAAGATTCTTGTACTAAATTAGCAAATAAATTAGGAATTAGTAATTGTACAGTTGTTAATTTAGTTACCCAAAACTCAAGTGGTTTATATTCTGGAAGAAAAATTATTAGGGTGGAGGTTTAATATGAGAGACTTCAAATTTGAAATTGAAAAAGCTAAAAAAGATGTAATTGAATCTAAAAGACTAACTTATAAAAAGGAAAATGATAATAGAGAACCTGAAATTTCAGAAATAACTCCAAAAGCTTGGTTTATAGCTCAGTGGGATACTGGATTTGTAGTTTGTGATTATGAAGAGTTAAGAAAAGTACCTAAAAGAAGACGTGAAAAAATATTAGCCTTAGGGGGTATCAAATGAAAGTTTTAGTTATTAATAGCGATAATAAGATGTCAGTAAAAGAACTTGATAATTTTAAGGATATTCAAAAAATAGTTAATGGTTATATTGAACCAGTTTATCCAAGCCATGCTTATGAAGACAAGCTTATGAATAGGAATAATTGTTTCATAGTTGATGAGGAAGGTTTATTAAAGAATAAACCAATAAATTATATGGGAACTTTACTGTATAACGGTATTTATAATGAGGATAATCCACATCCAATAGTAGGTGACATAATAATTTTAGGATATGATATTGAAGATTTTAGAGGTTTAACTGATTGTGAAATTGAGTTTTATGAAAGTAAATTCTCTAATTTATTAAATAAAATTGATGTAATTGTTAAGGGGGAGTCAAAGAATGTATAAAACGGTTGAAGAATATTCGAAAGAAATGACAAGAGAGCAATTTGACAGGTTTACTGAGCAAGAGCAATTATGTCCTGCAGCATTTGCGTTGGAAGAGTTAAAAAGCTGTAGTGGAGATAGTACTAGTGAATGTAAAGAATGTTGGAGTAGAGCATTAATTGGTATTGAATTTTTATCACCAGTACCAGGATTTCCAGTAGAAATGTTACCAGTATTACAAGAATTACAAGCTTTAGAGATAGAATCAAAATCAATTAAAGAAAAGCAATCTAATTTAAAAGAACACTTATTATTATCTATGGAAAAGTATGGGATTAAAAAATGGGATAATGATTTAATGACAATAAGTTATGTTCCAAATACAAATAGAGTTACTGTTGATAGTTCTAAGCTTAAAAAGAATTATCCAGATATATATAACGATTGTATAAAAACTTCAATAGTGAAGAGTTCAATAAGAATAAAGTTAAAGGGTGACAAATAATATACCTACTGATCAAAGAAATCAATATGATGAGTTAGTTGAAAATGGTACTTTGTGTTATAGCTGTGGAGAAATGAATGAAAATTTAGTTAGCAAAGATAAAATTTTAAATACTGCTCCAGGAGAGTTATATATGTGCCTTAAGTGTGAGAAGGAGGTTGAATAGCTTGACTATAGATAGCGTTAGATATTCTATAAAGGATATTAAAAGTGAATTAAGCTGGGTAACTAAAGAAGTTAAAAACTTAACTGCAGATAACTATGGAGAAGTTAATGTAGATCAAGTGTTAAGTTATATAGAGGATGTTGAAAGTAAAATTGATGATGCTTTAAGTGAAGTTGATGAATTAGATAGTAAATTTAAGGAGTTGATTGATTAATGGAAACTAATTATTTAATAGTTGGTGTAGCCGATATAGATGAAGTGATATTAGATTTGGAAGAGGGGATTGAGGAGGTTGAAGAGTCATAGCAGCGGAAAAGGTATTTGAAAATCAGATAAAAAAGTTCTTGGATAAATTATCTAATACATGGTACTTCAAAGTGTGGAGTGGACCATATAGTAAGGCAGGTATTCCAGATATTATTGGAGTAGTCAATGGTAAATTCATAGCATTAGAAGTTAAAGCAGTAAATGGTCATCCTAGTGAACTGCAAAAAAGAAACATTAAACTTATAAATCAAGCTGGAGGATATGCTCGCATAGTATATCCAAAAGATTTCGAAATATTAAAAGAAGAACTATTAAAGATAAGTGAGGGATAAAGAATGAGTAAAGAAAAATGGATGGAAAGAGCAGATGAGTTAATAGATGCAATATTAACTATTAAGGAGGATGTGAAAGCTAAAACTGAGGACTTAGATTCTCATAAACAAGAGTTAGCACAACTGCTTAGAGATAATAAAAGAGACGAATATATTGGAAAATACGGTAAAGCTAACTTTGTGGAATTTGAAAGAGAGGGATTAGTTAAAGATAATGTTGTGGATGCAGTCGATGGTGTTAATAAAGGTCAAATTAATAAAATTGATATGAAGGATTTAACAAAAGATATTGAGGTTTGCTTCTTAAATGTAAGAGGAGTGATGTAAGTGATTAAAGTAGTTATAAAGATTAATTTTGATATGGAGGGGTAATAAATGAAGTACTCACACTCAAGAGTAGAATGTTATATTAGTTGCCCTTATAAATATAAACTTCGATATGTAGACAAGCTTAAAGCTATTCCTGATTATACAGCTGATAATGCTTTAATATGTGGTAATACGATACATCAAGGAGCTGAGACAAACTTAGAAGACGCTTTAAGTTTCTATTACAGTAATTATCCAGTAATAAGTGATAAACACGTTGAAGAGATAATGAAGTTTGAATACTTAATACCTAAAATTCATGGAATTTTAGATGGAGTAAATGTTTATAGAAAAGAATTTAATATATCTACTAGTCGTTTTATTGGAATTGTTGACTTAATTGTAAAAAATGATGATGGAACAGTGGATGTATTTGATTATAAATACAGTAATAATTATGAGAAGTATATGGAATCACCACAGTTACACTTGTATAAATACTTCTTAGAGGCAATAGGTTTTAAGGTTAGAAAATTAGGATTTATATTCATACCTAAAATCTCAATAAAGCAAAAAAATACTGAGTCAACCTATGAATTTAGACGTAGGTTAAATGAAGAACTAAAGAACTCAAAAACTAAAATAGCAGAAGTTAAATATGATGCTAATAAAGTCATTGAGTATTTAGATAACATAATAAAAATTATGGAAGATGAAAAGTTTGAAAAAAATCCAACTAATTATTGCAGTTGGTGTGATTATGAAAAATATTGTTTAAAGGGAGAGGATTACATGTTATTACCAAGTAATAAGAGAAGAGAAATTAATAAAGTTGAGAAAAGAGTTTTATGGATTTATGGGGCACCATTTAGTGGGAAGACTACTTTTGCTAATGAATTTCCAGATCCATTAATGCTTAATACTGACGGAAACATTAAATTTGTTGATGCTCCATTCATTCCTATTAAAGATGAAGTTACTATAACTGGAAGGATAACAAATAGAAAGTTTGCATGGGAAGTTTATAAAGAAGCTATTTCAGAATTAGAAAAGAAGCAAAATGACTTTAAGACAATTATAGTAGATCTTTTAGAAGATACTTATGAGCAATGTAGACTTTACATGTATGACAAATTAGGAATAGAGCATGAATCAGATGATAGCTTTAGAGCATGGGACAAGGTTAGAACTGAATTTTTAAGTACACTTAAAAGACTAATGAATTTAGATTATGAAAATATAATCTTAATATCTCATGTTGATACTTCAAAGGATATTACTAAAAAGGCAGGAGATAAAATCACTAAAATAGCACCAAACTTAAATGAAAAAATATCAAATAAAGTTGCTGGAATGGTTGATATAGTTGCTAGAACTATAGCTGAAGACAAATATATTTTAAGTTTTAAAAAATCAGAAGTTATTTTTGGTGGTGGTAGATTAACAATGAAAAGTGATTCAATTCCACTAGAATATGAAGAATTAGTTAGAGTCTATGAAGAAGCTAATAAGGGTAAAAAAGCTGCTGATAAGGTAGTAGAACCTAAAGAGGAAAAAACAAGACGTAGAAGTAAAAAATCTGAAGAGATAGTAAAAGATGAAAATACTCAAATAAAAGAAAATATTCAAGAAGATAAATATCAAGACAATAAAGAGTTCAAAGAAGAGTCTAAAGAAGTGACTCCTGAAGAAAATATAGAGCAATATTCTCAAGAAGTTGGAGAAAATAATGAGCTTAAAGATGAATCCGATGAATCACAAGAAAATGAAAAACCACGTAGAAGAAGGAGAAAAGCTGAGTAATGAAATTAAGTGATAAATACAAAATAGAGACAGTTGATGAACTTAATGTTTGTATTATGCAATATAAGCCACCAGGATTAAATCCAAGGACAAAAAAGCCTGGTAAAGAGGGAAAGTGGCTTCCATTATCTTACCACCCTAATTTAGAAAAAGCATTTGAGAGTTTAGTTGATTATGAAATTAATAAGACGGGATTAACTGATATTGAATCAGTTGTAAATAAAATTAAAGAATTAAAAAAGTTTATTAAGGAGAGATGTTAAAATGACAAAAAATATTTGGGAAGAATTTGATGAAAAAATTGATACAGAAGGTTTAGCTAAAGATGTTGAAGAAGCAGCTGCAGGTGGAGATTTTAAGGAAGTACCACATGGAACTTATGAGGTTGAAGTCAATAAGTTAGAACTTAAAAAATCTAAGAAAGGTGATCCAATGTTAAGTATTTGGTTTAAAGTTCTAACTGGTGAACAAAAAGGTGGAATTGTATTCTATAATCAAGTTCTTACTACTGGTTTTGGTATTCACAATGCTTGTGAAATGTTAAGAAGTTTAGACAGTGGAATTGATATTAAATTTACTAATTTTGGAGCGTTCCATAACACTTTATTAGATGTTATTGAAGCTATTACAGATAACTTAGAGTATGCACTTAAGTATAGTGCTAATGCTAAAAATAGTAATTTTAATGATTATGAAATAGTAGACGTATTTGAGAAGTAAGACAACTTAAGGGGGAGCCGTAAAAGGCTCTCCTTAAATATAGATTATTTTTGGTAATCAGCCGGTGATTTACCACAGTGTGGACATGGATTTATTCTAGAATAACCGACATCTTGTAATGCCTTTTTTCTAGTTTCATTATGATTAAAAACACCCATGTGATCATAATAATCGAAAGCTTTATCATAAGCGACTTCATCTTTTGGTTCAAGGTAAACACCAGTGTTATCACACATAATACAATATGACATATTAATCCCCCCAATTTTTAAAGTATAGATTTAGAATATAATATTACCATATTTATGCTTTATATACAATTTTATTATTTAGGAGGTAATTACATGGGAAGAGCTGAGGATAGAAAAAGAGCTAAAAATGTAAAAAAGAAATTAAATGATGAACAATTTAATAACCTTATGAATATGGCCAGTAGTGGTTATATAAAAATAGAAGTTAATAGACAAATGAATTTTTTACAAAAACATTTTACTGATGCAATTATAGAATCACTTAAGAAGAATGGTTTTAATAATACCAAGATCGCAATGATTATCGATGATGTGCAAAGTATTTTTCTTAAGAAGGTGAATAAAGTTGAATAAGAAGTTAAAGCGTGGATATTTAAATGTTGAAGAAAAGAATTTTTATATGATAGCTAAAGCTTTTATACAGTATGTTGAAGGGGAAAGAAACCTGGAAAACAAGAGGACTAATGAAGTTTGGATTGAGTGGAAAAAACGTGGAATGATTACATCAGATATGGCTAAGAATTTAAAACTTACTAGAACGTATTTGAAAAAATTTTGTTATGAAATTGAGGAACATTTAGATGAAAATGAAAAGAAGAGATTAGCCAAGCAGGTTATGAAATTTGATTATAGATTAATTGATGACTATACACTTAAAAAACTATTTAGGGATATGAATGATAGATATCAATATGTAGTAATGGAAAGAGATAAATTTGTTGATATTATCGAAGATATTGCTCAAGTTAGGTGTGTAGGCTGCACATCTGATTATAAAAATTGTGCAATCCATAAGGCATTAGAAGATATAAATACTCCATATTTAGGTGAGGAACCTAATTGCCCTTATGCTTGTAACTTAGAACTTAAACAAGATGATGATGAAAGAGTTAAAAAAATTAAGGCTAGACTTAGGAAAAATAATAAATTTTATAAGGGGTGACTATAAATGTTATATCTATATGATCCAATAAATAATATTAAGACTCCAACTAATTATGATTTAATTGCAGGGATGAGTGGATATAGTAAAAACAGTTTAGCTAATATGAAATCTAGAAAAAGGAAGTTGTTAAGTATTAATTGTTACATTATAGATGAAAATACTCCTAAAAAAGTATTAAGAGAATTCATGGAGAATGAAAATCCAAAGGATGAAATTTGGAAAATTGCACCTGGAACTGAAAGTAAATATGAGATTAGCAATTATGGTAGATTGAGAAATAAAAAAAACTAAGTATCTAATGACTCCTTGCCCAAATAGTAAGGGTGTTTTAGGGACTTATGTGAGTATTAATAATAAAAAAGTTACATTGAGGATTCATAAACTTGTTGCAGAAGCTTTTTTATTCAAGCCACCGGGGTGTAATTCAGTTATCCACAAAGGATCAAAAACTAATAATCATGCTGATAATTTAAAATGGGTAACTTGGGAAGAGTCACTTAGATATAATGGTAAAAATAATAAGATATCAAAGCCGGTATATAAATTAGATTTGAATACTTATGAAATACTAGATGAATATGATGGAATTAGACAAGCTGCTAGAGAAAATTACTCAGATAAAAAATGGATGAGCAAAGCTGCTAATGATATAAGAAAAACTTGCGCTGGGTTTAGATGGTGTTTAGTAGAAAAGTATGACGAAGTAATGAAAGAGTTAGGAATGAATGTGTAATCAAGTATGGTGTAAATGGAATAAAAACGGTAGTTAATGTATTAAGTGTATTGAATCCAACAATAATTGTGGAATTGAACATAATAAAAAACTAGAATCTAGAGAGGATGAATAATAATGATGTTTTATGACTTTGAAGTATTTTCACATGATTGGATGGTAGTAATTAAAGATACAGATAAAAGAATTACTCATAAAATAGTAAATGATATTGAGATTCTTAAATTAATTTATGAAGAAAATAAAAATAATATTTGGATAGGATTTAACTCTAGGAGCTATGATCAATATATCTTTAAAGCAATACTTTTAGGAATGGATCCAAAGAAAGTAAATGACCATATTATAGTTGAAGGTAAAGGTGGATGGGAATATTCTAGCTTATTTAATAAGATACAACTTTATAATTTTGATATCATGACTGATAAGTTTAAAGGTTTAAAACAACTGGAAGGATTCATGGGTAATGATATTAGAGAAACTACAGTATCATTTGATATTGATCGAAAACTAACTCCTAAAGAGATAAATGAGGTTCTATTTTATTGTGAACATGATGTTACCCAAACAATGCAGGTATTTATTAATAGAAAAGAAGAATTTGAAACTCAGATGAATTTAATTAAAACTTTTAATTTACCATTAAAATATGTTGGAAAAACTCAGACTCAGTTGGCAGCTATAGTATTAGAAGCAGATAAAAGAGAATTTGACGATGAGTTTGATATAAAAATTGTAGATACAATTAAATTAAAGAAATATAAACATATTTTAGAATGGTATCAAAACCCATTAAATAGAGATTATAAAAAATCATTAAAAATTGATGTTTGCGGTGTAGAGCATATATTTGCTTGGGGTGGTTTACATGGAGCTAGAACAAAATATCAAGGTGAAGGAATATTTGTTAACTCAGATGTAGGTAGCTTTTATCCAAGTATGATGATTGAATATAATTTTATATCAAGGGGAGTTAGAAGACCTGAAAAATATAAAGAAATATATGATTTTAGAATGAAATTAAAGCATGAAGGTAAAAAGAAGGAACAATTACCATATAAACTTGTTTTAAACAAATCTTATGGTGGAATGAAAGATAAATATAACAACTTATATGATCCAAGGCAATGTAATAATGTTTGTGTTAATGGTCAATTACTTCTATTAGATTTAATAGAGCATGTAGAAACAGAGATTCCAGGAATAATGTTGATTCAAAGTAATACAGATGGTGTTATGTTTAAATTACCAGATGAAAGTTATTTAAATAAATATAAAGAAGTTACTAAAGAGTGGGAAGAAAGAACTAAGATGGGATTAGAACATGACATTATAAATAAGGTGGTTCAAAAAGATGTTAATAATTATTTAATAGTTATGAATAATGGGAAGGTTAAATCTAAAGGTGCATATGTCAAAGAATTAAATAACTTAGACAATGATTTACCAATAGTTAATAGAGCACTAATAGATTATTTTATGAAGGGTGTTCCAGTTGATAAAACTATAAATAATTGCGATGAATTAATAATGTTTCAAAAGATAGTGAAAGCTTCTAGTAAATATAAATATGCACTTCATGGTGATAGAATTTTGAAAGAAAAGATTTTAAGGGTTTTTGCGTCAAGAAGTCGTAATGATCCAGGAATATATAAATTAAAAAAAGGTAAGTCAACACCTGATAAGATAGGTGGTACTCCTGAGAGGGCCTTTATAGAAAATGGAGACATTAAAGGTGTTGAAGTTTTAAGAAAATTAGACAAGCAGTGGTATATAGACGTTGCTAATAAAAGAATTAAAGACTTTGTAGGGGAGTAATTCAAAATATGAATAATTTGAATATATTGTGAGGAAAGGAGCTTGGAAAATGAAGTTGCATAAATTAAAAATATTACCTAAGTATTATGAAAAAGTTCTATCTAAAGAAAAGATGTTTGAAATAAGAAAAGATGATAGAAATTTTAAAGTTGGAGATATTATAAGACTTTGTGAACATGATGGTAAAGAGTTTACTGGTAGAGATAGCTTATATACTGTTACTTATAAATTAAATGGTGGAGAGTACGGATTAGAGGAAGGATATTGCATTTTGTCAATAAGCCCTTATGAAGAAATAAATAAAAATCAAATAGAAAATATAATTTGGCACATAGAAAACAATAGAGAGTTTTCTGGAGATACTAGGGTGCTGAATGATGTATTGAAAGCATTAAAAAATATAGAAAAATGCTTAAAGTAGATTGAAAAAAATGCGAAGTAGTGGAGGAATATGAATTATAACTCGAAATTCAAATAATAGGAGGAAAAGAATGTATTACAGAGCAGATATATATAAGGATGCAGTAGTTAAGAATAGTTTTATTGCAAATAGTGTAGAAGTTCTAAAGAGTAAAGCAGAGCCTTATATAAAAGACGATAAAGTTACACAAATAGTAGTGTCAGAGGTTAAAGATATTGGATTCTTTAAAGTTCCGTCTGAACTGGAAGAGTATTTAAAATGTAAAATATTATAGTGAATGATTAAATTAAAGGAGGATTTATGAAAGATTTATTTATTGAAATCAATGCTAAATTAAAAAAGATATTAGGGTTATGCAATTCTAAACATTGCTATAAGAGAGCAATAGCGGATATTTATATACCTGCAATAGACACCAAAAGGTGCTTATGTGATAAACATTTATTAGAATTTCAAAAGATGGATTTAATAAGTTCTATTCGCAAAAAAAAGTAATGAATAATTCAAAAAAAGAGAGAATAGAAGGGAATACGGATAATGCTATATACTTCTATTCTCATAAGATAATCAAAATCAATTAGTGAATAGGGAGGAGAAGAACATGGAGAACTTAAACTATAGAAATTGTAATGAAGAAGTAACTGTTAAATTAATAGGCAAATTAACACTTGAATTTCCAGAGCTAGAGGTTAATCTACCAAGACAACTAGAAATAAAAAGATTGGTAGAAGAAGTTTTATATGGATATGAGGTTACTACAAAAGAAACAGCATTAGTAACAAGTGATCTTGAAGATAGAATAAACTATTTTTTAGCTACTAAAAAGCTTGAAGGATTATCAGCAGCTACTTTAAAAAATTACAACTATAATCTTAGAAAATTATGCAAATTCTTTAATAAGCCAGTATCTATGATTACAAGTGCTGATATTAAAATGTTCATGTATGCAGAAAGTAGTACTAAAAGTGCTGCTGGAATGAACACATTTATGACACCTATTAAATTATTCTTTGCATGGCTTCAAAATGAAGAGTTTATAATTAAGAATCCATGTTCTTCGGTAAAACCAGTAAAAGAACCAAAACGAGAAAAGAAACCTTTAAATGAAGAACAAGTTGAAATGTTAAGAGATTGTATGCTTAGTAGGAGAGATAGAGCAATATTAGAATTTTTCTTATCAACTGGTTGTAGAGTAGCTGAAGTTGGCAATGTTAAGGTAAAAGATTTAGATATGACTAATAAAACTTTATTAGTTATAGGAAAAGGAAATAAAGAAAGAAGAGTATATTTTACAGAAAGATGTAAAAGAGCAATACTTAATTATCTTAGAGAACGTGAAGAGCAAGGAATAATAAGCGAATATTTATTCTGTTCTTCAAAAGCTCCAAATAAAAAATCGAATAATACAGAGCCTTATAAAAAATTAAATAATCGTGGTTATCAAGTAATTGTAAATAAAATGCAAAAGATGGCTAATATAGAAATGAGAATCACTCCGCATACATTTAGGCATACAATGGCTACATTTGCTTTAAGAAGTGGAATGGCTCCAGAATGCATACAACAAATTTTAGGACATAATGATGTTGGATTAACATTAAGGGTATATGCAAAAGTGGCTCAAACTGAAGTTGAACATTCATATAGAAAATTAGTTTCATAAAAAATATTATAAAGAATAGGAGTAATTCATGGGAATATTAGATAGAGCAGTAGAAAAGTATGGAGAAAGACAACTGGATCAAGCACAAGAAGAATTAGCAGAGTTGATAGTTGCTATAAGTAAATATAAAAGAGCAGCAGCTAAAGATAAAAATATAGATAAAGCAGTAATTGATGTAATAGAAGAAATAGCAGATGTTAACATAATGATTAAGCAGGTAATGATGTTATTGGATATAGAAGAATTTGAAGTTACAAATATAGAGATAGCAAAGTTAAATAGATTAGAAAAAAGGATGGATAGTTAATGAGCAGAGATAAATTCAAAAAGACGGAAGATAAGTTATATAACTATTTCAATAAAGAGAAGAAAATAGCCACATTAAATTATCGAATAGAATTATTAAAGAAGCAGATAGATAAAATTAATCAAGAGCTTAGAGAATGTGATATTAATATTGAAATAGAAAGCAATAGTCCAGGATTTGAAGAAAGAGTACAGAGTTCATCAGATGGAACAAGTTATGCAGAAAGAGAAGTAATAAGAATAACAGAGTTAAAATTAAAAAGAAAGGTATCTAAGGAAATAGAGATAGAAGAGTTAAAAGAAGAAATAGAAAATATAGAGTTAGATAATTCTATACTAGAATATAACTTACAGTACATTAATGAAGAATGGTACAAGCTATTAGAATTAAAATATAAATTTAAAAAGAATGAAACACAAATATCATTTGAAATGAATATAAGTCAATCTCAAGTAAACAAGATAAAGCAAAAAGCTATTGCAAATATTCAAAGATGGGAAGAATGGCGTAAAGTGGAATAAAAAAGGAATAAAAGAAGAATAATCATATAGACAATATATGAGATAATGAGTATGTAGAGATTATACATTAAGTATAGCCTATAGACATGGAAAAGTCCTCCTATTAGATAATGAGAAAAGCACCTGGTAGAAATACTGGGTGCAATATGGAGATATAGTTCAATGGTAGAACAATAGGCTGTTAACCTATATATGTAAGTTCGATTCTTACTATCTCCGCCATAAGCAAACTATGACTTTTATACTATCGTAGGTTAAAGTGTAAAACGAGTGAAGCAATAAATATCTATTGGTGGCGAGTAAGACCTTACCTACAGGCATCATAGTCAGATAGATAATAAGGGGTTAAATTAATTACCTTCGAGATTATGGAATTAATTTAATGAATAGGTGCTGAGTGTATTAACCATCGAGAGTTCGAAAATACACTAAAATCTCTCTCATAAATTCTCAATACCCTTTTATAGAAAAACACTTAGCAGAAATGTTAGGTGTTTTTTTATTTTATATAAAGAAAGGAGTGGTGTTGTCATGGAGCTTACACCAAAACAAAAGGCGTTTGCAGATTATTATATAGAAACAGGCAACGCCACAGAAGCAGCAATAAAGGCAGGATATAGTAAAAAGACAGCAAGAGTAATAGGACAAGAAAACCTTACAAAACCTGCTATAAAAACTTATATTGATGAAACAATGGAAAAACTAGCAGATAAAAGAATAGCAAAAGCAGAGGAAGTACTAGAATATTTAACAAGAGTTATTCGAGGAGAAGAAACGGAGCAAGTAGTAGTTACTGAAAATATTGGTGACTTTATGAGTGAAGCTAGAGTAATTAATAAAGAATTATCAGCTAAAGATAGAATTAAAGCAGCAGAGCTTTTAGGTAAGAGGTATAGGTTATTTGTTGATAAGGTAGAACAAAAATTAGATGTAAATGCTACAACTAAATTAGATTCAATATTAGAACAGTTAGAGGAAGATGATAATGAGTAATGAATACAAATTATCAAAAAAGTATAAAGATTTTATAAAACATAATGCACCAGTAGAGTGTTTAGAGGGAACAACTGCAGCAGGAAAAACTACAGTAGGAATACTAAAGTTTATGTTGCAGGTTGCTAAGTCTAAAAAGAAACAACATGTTATAGCAGCTAAGACTACTGGGGTAGCTGAAAAGAATATAATACAAAAAGAATATGGAATTACTGATGTATTTGGAGAGTTTGTTAAGTATAACGGAAATGGTGATAAAGATGATAAGATACCACATATAAGATATAGCACTCCAAATGGTGAAAAAGTAATATATATTTTAGGTTATGATAATAAAGAAAAATGGAAGATGGCACTAGGTTCACAATTTGGATGTGTTCTTGTAGATGAGGTTAATACAGCAAATGTTGAGTTTGTTAGAGAAATAAGTACAAGAAATGATTACTTAATGATGACACTCAATCCAGATGATCCAAACTTACCAATCTATAAAGAGTTTATAAATTGTGCTAGACCATTAGAAAAATATAGGAATGATGTACCAGTAGAAATATTAGAGCAACTCAATTCAGAAGAGAAGCTTAATTGGACCTACTGGTTTTTTAGTTTTTATGATAATGCATCTTTAAGTGAAGAAGATATTGAAAAGAAAAAGTTAAGTGCTCCAAAAGGTACTAAGCTTTATAAAAATAAAATATTAGGCTTAAGAGGAAGAGCAACAGGAATTATATTCAGCAACTTTGAAAGAAAGAATCATGTTATTAGTAAAGAATATGCTAGGAAGTTTATTAGAGATAGAAGCAATAGACTACAGACAGAGTGGTTTGAAATATTTAGTGCTGGATTAGATACGGCCTATTCTAGCAATAGTCCTGATACTATTTCAATGAGTTTTATTGGAATAACTAATAAAGGCAATTGCTTTGTACTAGATGAAAGAGTATATAACAATGCTAATTTAGCTATACCAATAGCACCAAGTGATACGGTAAAGAATTTTATAGATTTCTTAGAGCGAAATAGAAAAGAGTGGGGATTTGCTAAAGATGTATTTATAGATTCAGCTGACCAAGCTACTATAACAGAGTTTGCTAAATATAAAAGATTAAATGGTACAGTATATAATTTTAATAATGCTTGGAAGAAAACAACTATTATAGATAGAATAAATCTTCAGTTAGGTTGGTTTGCTCATAATCAATACAAGATTTTAAATCATTGTGTAAATTATATAGCTGAACTAGAAACATATAGCTGGATGGAGGATAAAGACAATACTCCAGAAGATGCAAATGACCATATGATTAACAGTACTCAATATAGTTGGCTACCATATAAAGAACGTATAGGAGTTGAAAGAAATTGAAGATAGCAGAGAAGGTGAGAAATTTCATGAGAAGCTTTTTAAGAATACAAGAAGCTCAAACAACTAGTTTTAATATACAAGAAAGTATGAACTATGAAACAAATGTATTTAAAAATAAGATTTGGTATAGGGGAGATAGTTATGAGTTAGAGCAGTTATACAAGCAGTTACAAAATAATAATTTCTCATTTTGGGGAAGTGTTCCAACACTAGGTATGGAAATAAGAAAAATACATACTGGACTACCTAAAATAATAGTTAATAAATTAGCTGATATTACATTAACTGATTTAAATGATATAACTTTTAAAGATAGTAATTTAAATGAAATATGGGAAGCTATAGTTAAGGAAAATAAATTTTATAAATTATTAGATAGATCAACAAAGAAAGTTTTAGTAGCTGGTGATGGTGCTTTTAAGATATCTTTTGATTCAAATATATCTAAATATCCTATTATAGAATTTTATGATGGTGATGATATTGAGATAGTATATGAAAGAGGGCGTATGAAAGAAATTATCTTTAATACTGTTTATAAACATAATACAAAAGTATACAACTTAAAAGAAACTTACGGTTATGGATATATAACATATAAACTATTTATTAACAATAATGAAGTAGCATTAAATACTATTCCACAAACTGAAGAATTAGCAGATGTAACATTTGATAAATCTTTCAACATGGGTGTACCATATATGATTTATGAGTCAGAGAAATGGGAAGGTAGAGGACAAAGTATATTTGATGGTAAAACAGATAACTTTGATAGTTTAGATGAAACCTGGAGTCAATGGATAGATGCATTAAGAGCAGGAAGAGCAAAAACATATATACCAGATGATTTATTGCCTAGGGATATTAAGACTGGAGAAATAATGAAGCCTAACTACTTTGATAATAGGTTTATTCAAACCGATAAGAGTATGAAGGAAAATGCAGATAGTAAAATCACTACTGAACAACCGGGTATACCAACAGAATCTTATCTTCAAACTTATGTTACAGCTTTAGACCTATGTTTACAAGGGTTAATTTCTCCATCAACATTAGGAATAGATAATAAAAAGTTAGATAATGCAGAAGCTCAAAGGGAAAAAGAAAAAACTACTCTTTACTCAAGACAAGCTATTATAGATTCATTAACAGAAATGTTACCTAGACTAGTTGATGTAATATTTAAGGCTTACCATACATCATTGAATAAGAATATTAGCGATTTAGATGTAGAAATAAGTTTTGGAGAATATGCATCACCTTCATTTGAAGCAGTTGTTGAAACACTATCTAATCCAAATACACCAATGTCTATAGAAGCAAAGGTTGAGGAAATGTGGGGAGATAGTAAAGATGATAAATGGAAAGAAGAAGAGGTTAGAAGAATTAAAGAGCAAGCAGGAATTATTACTATGGAAGAACCATTTGTAGGAGGGGATATAGATGAAGATAGTGAAGGTGATAATAAACAATCGAGTATACCAGATGGAGAGAAAGAATATTAATGGGGTCCTCGAAAGTATCAAAGAATATGTGGTGTTAGGTATATATGCAGTAGAAAAAAATAATATTGTAGAAATTAAAAGAGATGTACTACCATCAAAAACTAAATTAAAAGAAGAAATAAGAAAATATAAAGCACAAGGCTATAAGGTGTATAGTAATGGCTAAAGATTATGATATAGTTGCAGCATTTCAAAAGATAGAAGAAGAATTAATAAATTCTATGCTTGGGAATATTAAAAGACATACTGACTGGGAAAAAACAGAAGGTTTTGAATGGAGTATGTGGCAGGGTGAACAACTTAAGGCATTAGAAAAGTATAGAAGCGCTAATATAAAGAAATTCAAAGGATATTTTTTAACTATTAATAAGCAAATAGAAGAAGTGTTAGAAAAAGCCTATAAAGAAGGTAATATGCAACAAGAAATTGAAATATTATCAGCCTTAAGAGAAGGATATATATTCAAAAAAAGAAAGAAAAAGAATATTACTTTAAATGCTAAGTTTTTTAGAATAAATGATAGAAAACTTAATGCATTAATTAAAGCTACTAAGAAAGATTTCAAGAAAGCGCAATTAGCAATGTTGAGAATGGCTAATGATCAATATAGAAAAATAATATTTAACGCTCAAGTATATGCTAATACTGGTGCTGGAACTATAGAAAAAGCTATTGATATGGCGAGTAGGGATTTTATGGCAAGTGGTATTAATTGTATTGAATACAAAAATGGTGCTAGAGTTAATGTTACAAGCTATGTTGATATGGCTATTAGAACAGCAAATAAAAGAGCTTACCTTCAAGGCGAAGGAGATAAGAGAAAAGAATGGGGAATTAGTACGGTTATAGTGATAAGTAGAGGTGGTGGTTGTCCTAAATGTGTTCCACATCAAGGTAAAATATATATTGATGATGTATGGAGTGGTGGAAGTTCTAAAGATGGATCATATCCATTGCTTAGTTCAGCTATAGCAAAAGGATTATATCATCCAAACTGTAGAGATACTCACACAACATATTTTGAAGGAATAACATCTAAACCTATAAAACCTACCAAAGAGCAGCAAGAAGAAAATTTGAAGATATATAATGAGGAACAGAAGCAAAACTATATTGAAAGACAAGTTAAGAGATATACTAATCTTGAAAATAGAAGCTTTTATAAGGAGAATAAAAGAACTTATAAAGCACAAAAATTAAAGTGGAAAGGAAAGATTAGGTGAGATGCAAAAGCTTGTAAGGATATCATGTTTATAATATAATAATTGTATTATTATGTTAAATATGGGGGATAAAATGAAAGAAAAGAACAAAGTAACAGCATTATTATTATGTATTTTTGGGTTTATTTTTGGTTTGCATCACTGGTATTTAGGAAACTGGAAAAAGGCTTTATTATTTACAATAACAGCTGGGGGATTATATATTTGGTGGATACACGATATTATAAGACTTGCTTTTGATAAAAATTATATTAGCAATTATAAAACTTGCACTAGTTTTAAAGAAGAGTGGCAAAAAGATTTAGAAATGCAACGAAGAAAAATTGAGATAGAAAAAGAAATTAAAAGAAGTAAAATGGGGCAACCAGTTCAATGTCCTAAATGCGGATGTACAAGTATTGGTATGACTAATAAGAAATTAAGTTTAGGTAGAGCAGCAACAGGTGGATTCTTATTTGGAACTGCAGGAGCAATGGTTGGTGGAGTTACTAGTAAAAAACTATTTAATGTATGTCAAGGTTGTGGTTATAGATGGCAACCAGGTAAAAGATAATAGAGTTAATTTAGCACCTACTTAGGTAGGTGCTTTTATTATGCCCAAAACTTGCTTAAGGCTTTAAACTGCGTAAGGAAATAAAAGTCTACAGACTATAAATGGAGGAAGTTATGTTTATAACAAATTTTAATTTAAGAAAAAGATTAGGAGTAGGAAGATTACTTCAAGCAGATGGAGGAGATGGTACTGGGGGAGAAGGAAATCCAGCAGGAAATGAAGGTGCTCCAGAAGAGGGAGAAGGAGAAGGAAAAGGCGAAGAAGCTAAAACTTTTACTCAAGAGGAGTTAGACAAAATAGTAAAGGAAAGAGTTGCTAGGGCAAAGAAAGACCAACCATCTAAGGAAGAGTTAGAAGCTTTTAAGCAATGGCAAGAAAGTCAAAAAACAGAAGAAGAAAAGAAAAATGAAGCTTTAACTAATGCTGAAACAGCAAGAGTTGCAGCAGAAGAAAGAGCTTTATTAGCTGAAACAAAAGTAACTTGTTTATCTAAAGGGGTTGTAGCAACTTCTATAGATGATGTAGTTATATTAGCTAAAGCTATGGTCAATGATGATTTAACAATGGAACAGGCTATAGATAAGGTATTAGAAAAATACCCTTCTTTTAAAGGAGAAAAAGAACAACAAGAACAAAACCAAAATGGTTTTATAATTGGAGCCAATAATAAAAAGCAAAAAGTAAATCCAAATGATGCAATAGCAAGAGCATTTGGAATTAAATAATTGATTAAAAATAAGAAATGGAGATGAAATTATGGCAGTATACAGTTACGCTGAACAATTTGAACAAGCATTACAACAAAAATATGCAAAGGAGTTAACATCTTATGCATTAGAACAATCTAATCCACAGGTAAAATTTATTAATGCACAAACTATTAAATTACCTAATATCACAGTAAGTGGATATAAGGACCACAATAGAAGTAATATGGGATTTAATACTGGAAGCATATCTAATGAATGGGAACCAAAGAAATTAGCCCATGATAGAGATATAGAATTTGCTTTAGATCCAATGGATATAGATGAAACTAATTTGGTTATAGAAGTAGCAAATGTTCAAAATGTATTTGAAACAGAACAAGCTATTCCGGAAAGAGATTCTTATAGATATTCTAAGTTATATTCAGAAGCCAAGACTTACACTGAAAATGGAGCAATAATAGATACTACTACAACATTAACTACAGCTAATATTTTAGACTGGTTTGATGACCAAATGGAGAAAATGGATGATGCAGGAGTTCCGAGTGAAGGAAGAATACTTTATGTTATTCCATCAATTCACAAGATGCTTAAACAAGCAGAAGGATTAACAAGAAATATTGATGTTAATTCAAATAATGGGAAAATTGATAGAAGAGTTTACTCTTTAGATGATGTAACTATAGTAAAAGTTCCATCTGGTAGAATGAAGACTAAGTATAATTTCACTAATGGATGTGTTGCTGCAGGTGATGCAAAGCAAATATATATGATACTAATTCATCCATCATGCCAAGTAACTAGAAGTAAATATGCATATATGAAGTTATTTACTCCAGGTACAGATTCAAGAACAGCAGATAAGTATGTATATCAAACTAGAGAATATGGTGATACATTCTTAATTAAAAATAAAGCTTGTGGTATTGCTATTAATGCAGAAGCAGAAGATTAGGAGGAATAATATATGAAGGCAACAAAAGGAAATAAGGTTTATACAATAGATGAAACACAAAAAGCTATGTATCAAGCACAAGGTTATGACATAACAGATGATGCAGGAAACATAATAGAGTATGGAGCTGGTAAATCAGTTTCATATGAAGAGTATAAAACTTTAGAGGAAAGGGCTTTAAAGTTAGAAAAGGAAAATAAAAAATTAAAAGAAGAAAATAAAGAGTTAAAGAAGAGTGCTTAATAGTATCCTTCTTTTAATTTAAGGATGTGATTATATGTCATATGTAGATAAGTCATATTACATAGATGTATTTAAGGGGAATATGATAGATGAGAATGATATAGATAAATCATTGAGAAAGGCAAGTAGGCATATTGATACATTAACTTTCAATAGAGTTAATGGTTTAGGATTTGAAAATTTAACAGATTTTCAAAAGGATATTATTAAAGAAGTAACTTGTGAACTTGCAGAGTTTGAATATGAAAATGCAGAGCTTATTGAAAATGTATTATCTAGTTATAGTATTAATGGAGTATCAATGAACTTTGGTAGTAGTTGGAATGTACAATTAATAAAAGGTGTAGCAATACCAACAGAACTACATGAAACATTAAAACAAACTGGATTGTGCACATTAAGCTTTAGGAGGTTTTAATTATGAAATATCCATGTTTAGTACCTAAAAAGTTTTGTAAAACTCCGATTAAAGTTACTATTTTTCAAGAAGGAATAAGTGAAGATGGTGAGCCTTTAAAGGCTATTGAAATTGATACTAAATGTAATTATCAAGATAAGGCTAAAACGGTTTTAACAGCAGAACAGAAACTTATTAGAATAGAAGGAACTGTCTTGATACCAGGAGATATTGCTCCTGATATTTCTGTTATATCTGATGGAGAAGTCAAAGTCTTTGAGGGTAAAAGAAATATATATAAAGGTGAAAAAGCACGTAATCCAGATGGAACAGTTAATTATACTAAGTTGGAGTTGATTTAAGTTATGGCAAGAGTGACAAGTACTATAATAATAAATCAACAAAGAATTAAACAATTAACACAAGCACAAATACAAGCATTAGAGATGACAGCGGAAGCTTTACATACGGAAGTAGTACAAGCACAGGTAATTCCATTTGGAGAAACAAAGAAAGAAACTTATAAGGAATATGGAGTTAGAGGTCAATTTGCTAAAACTGGCAGAGAGTATAAGGGTAAGGCTAAAACAAGGACTATATATCAAGGAGGTACTTTGCAAAATGAAAGTACCTTTGTTGATTATTCTAATAGTTCAAAAGGAACAGTTACTTTAGTTTCATCAACTCCATATGCAAGAAGGCTTTACTATCATCCTGAATACAACTTTAATATTAGTGAAAATAAAAATGCTAAAGGAAAGTGGTATGAAGATTGGATTGATGGAAAGAAAAAAGACTTTTGTATAAAGACTTTTAAAGAATTTTATAAAAGATTGGGAGGAGTTTAATGTTAGGGTTAGCAGATATAAGAGATTGGTTAAAAACTCTTAATAATAAGGCTGATAATTACTATATAGGAAAGCTTGACAATAAGAATGATAAATCAATCGGAGTATATCAAGGTAAAAATACTATATCTCCTAGAATAACTCTAGGAGGTCGTGAAAACTCTTCTTATGAAGTAAAGGCAATTACTATACTTATACATTGGAATTTAAATGCAAGGGAAACAGAAGAGTTTTCGTATAAGTTATATCAAGAGTTATTAAAACAAAATAGCGTAGTTATTAATAATCATAGAATCAAGATGATTAAGTTAATAACAAATGAGCCTATTGATATAGGAACAGATGAAAAGAACGTATATGAAAGAGTTATAGATTTAGAATTTTATTATGAAAGGAATGAAAGATAATGGCTGCGGTAACAAGTGGTGTTTATCCAGTACACCAAAATAAATTTAAAATAGGCAAAAAGGGTTCTGCTAGTACTTCAGCGGAAGATATGGTAACTATTAAAGACTTAGAAACATTCTCATTATCTATGGACAATAATATTGAAGAATGGTCAGCTTTAGATCAAGAAGGATGGACTAGAAGAATGTCAACAGGAAAAGGGTTCTCTATTTCATTAAGTGGTAAAAGATGTGTGGGAGATCCAGGAAATGATTATGTAGCAGGATTATTATTTAAAAATGCACAAGAATTAGAAAGTAAATTTGAATGGATATTCCCAGATGGAACAAAAGTAGCATTTGACTGTATAGTTAATGTTACAAATGTAGGTTCTGGAGATTCAACAAATGTTGGAGCATTAGAGTTTGAAGTACTTTCAAATGGTAAACCAACGATTAGTGAGGAGGAATAAAAAATGGGGATGATAGATATTTCAAAAAAATTAAGTAATGAAAAGCCAATTTTAAAAATTGCAGAGGGTAAGGAATATAAAGTTAATAATAGTAAAAATACAATGTTATTAATAGATCAGCAAATGAGAAGTGGAGAAAATGAAGTTGAATCTATGGATTATGTAATTAGATTAACTTTAGGAGAAAAAGCTTTTAAGGAAATTGAATCTATGGAAATGCCATTTAGCGATTATAAGATTTTATTTATTGGAGTAATGGCAGCAGTATCAGGTCAAACTTATGATGAAGTAGAAAAGAACTTTAATACACCCAGCTAAAGAGAAAGAAGAATATTGGTATGATCTACTGGATGATTATGATTTAATAGAAGCAAGTTTTGCAAAGCAATATGGAATAAGGTTGAGAAATGAACAGGATATGACATGGAGTGAATTTGCAACTTTACTTAGTGGACTTATGCCAGATACACCATTAGGACAGATCATTTCTATTAGGGCAGAAAAGGATAAGGATGTAATAAAAAGATTTACTAAGGAGCAAAAAAGAATACAAAGTGATTGGAAAAGAAGACAATCTAAAAATATTGATAAAGAAAGTTATGACGATGCGATGAATGCATTTAAAAATATGTTTATCTCAATGGCTAACAGTAAGTAAGCACCTAGTTTATTCTAGGTGTTTTTATTTTTCATTAGGGAGGTGAGATATGTCAGCAGAAAGTGTAGGTCAAATTGGTTTAGATTTGGTTGTCAACCAAAATCAATTTGATAGGCAAATGAGAGGAATAACTAATATAGCAAGTAAAGCTGGTAAGGTGTTAGCTGGAGCATTTGCAATAAAAAAAATAACTGAATTTACATCTGCATGTCTTGATTTAGGAAGTGATTTAGCCGAAGTACAAAATGTAGTTGATGTTACTTTTAGTAAAATGAATGAGCAAGTAAATAATTTTGCTCAAAATGCAGTTTTTCAATTTGGTTTAAGTGAAACAATGGCTAAAAAGTATACTGGAACATTTGGAGCAATGGCAAAAGCTTTTGGATTTGCAGAAAATGAAGCTTATGCAATGTCAACAACACTTACTGGATTAGCTGGAGATGTAGCTTCTTTTTATAATATTACACAAGATGAAGCATATACAAAACTAAAATCTGTATTTTCTGGGGAAACCGAAACATTAAAAGATTTAGGAATAGTAATGACTCAAACAGCATTAGATCAATATGCATTAGCCAATGGGTATGGTAAAACAACTAGTGCTATGACAGAACAAGAAAAAGTTGCTTTAAGATATGCATTTGTTCAACAGCAATTAGCATTGGCGCAAGGTGATTTTGCTAGGACAAGTGATTCATGGGCCAATCAAGTAAGGATATTAAAATTACAATTTGATAGCTTAAGAGCAAGCTTAGGGCAAGGATTTATTGCAGCATTAACTCCAGTAATTAAAGTGATAAATACAGTTATGGGAAAGTTAGTTCAACTGGCAAATGTATTTAGCGCATTTATGAAACGGTTATTTGGTGTAAAAAGTGATTCAACTTCAGGTATAGGATCTGTAACTTCGGATGTGTCAAGTGCAACTACAGCCATGGATAATTTAAGTAATTCAACTAGTGGTGTTGGAGGTGCAGCAAAGAAAGCGGCAAAAGAAATTAAAGGTTTAATGGGAATTGATGAAATAAACACTATTAGTTCAACTGGTTCGGATGGTGATAGCGGCAGTGGTTCCGGAGGAGTATCAGGGGTAGGTGATATCGGAATGGATAACTGGGATTTTTCTCAGCAAGAAAGCTCATTGGATTCTTTAACTGGAAAAGTAGAAGCCTTTGCCGATAAGGTACGAAGTGTATTCAAAAATATTACTAATTTTATAAAGAAACATAAAGAAATTATATTATCTATTATAGGCGGATTAATTTCCGGTATAGTAGCTTTTTTTATTGCGGGAAATTGGGGTGCAATTACTGGAGCAATAGCAAGTGTAATTGGATGGATTGAATTAATACCAACAGCTTTAGGATTAGCAGGGCTTGCATTAACGACGCCAGCAGCATTAATTGCAGGTGCAGTAGCAGCCATAACAACAGCTTTTTTATATTTATGGCAAACAAGTGATAGTTTTAGACAATCTTTAATAGATGGATGGAATGCTTTAGTAAGTGCATTAACACCATATTTTCAATCTATTATGGGAGCATTAAAACTAGTAGGAGATTTTTTAATTACAATACTTAAGCCTATACTTTTTATATTATGGGATGCCTGGTGCACTGTTGTAGATAATATAGTAAAGATAACAATGTCTTTATGGACTAATTGTATAGCACCAGTAGTGCAGTTTTTAGGAGAATGCCTTAAAAAGATTATTGATGGTTTAAGTGAAATATGGCAAGCGTGGAAACCTACAATAGAGAAAATAGGTGAAATACTTGTTGGAATATGGAATACCTGTTTAAAACCTGTTGTAAATTGGTTAGGAAATGAATTTATACAAGCATTTAGGAATGTAGGTAACTATATAAAACCTATACTAGATAATTTAAAAACAATGTTTGGTGGATTGGTTGATTTTATAGTTGGTGTATTTACTGGGAATTGGCAAAAGGCTTGGCAAGGAGTGCAAAATATATTTAAGGGTATATTTGACGGATTAGCGAATATTGCAAAAAAACCTATTAACTCTATTATTGATGCAATAAATACAATGATTAAAGGTTTGAACAAAATAAAACTTCCAGACTGGATTCCAGGACTTGGAGGGAAGGGAATTAATATTCCTACAATTCCTAAACTAGCTAAAGGAGGGATTGTTGATGCTCCAACTATAGCAATGGTAGGAGAAGCAGGAAAAGAAGCTGTAATGCCTTTGGAGAATAACACAGGATGGATAACTGATTTAGCTAATAAGGTTGCTGAAAGATTACCTTCACAATCAAGTACTAATAATAACAATGACCAGCCTATTAATTTTACTATTCAGGTCGGGCAAACTACTTTAGGTAAGATTGTTA
>SKEW01000677.1_pt1 | contig 27686 bp, 27 predicted proteins | sample 4841441 | NCBI WGS metagenome assembly SKEW01 (sample SAMN11008799, study PRJNA524170) | human gut metagenome | isolation source: fecal sample from pouch patient p41 | place: Israel: Tel-Aviv | reverse complement strand
AGTTTATATCTGACCACTCAGCTAAACTAACAGTTTTAGATGGTGCAGAACATTATTTCACAGACTGTAAATCTTTAGAAAAGTTGGAAATATGGTTGCAAATTAATATTTAGATAATAATAATTTTAGTAACTAAATTTATTTATTATATTATATAGCTAATAATTTGTTTTTCAAATTCCCGTAGAGCCAAATCCACCTTCGCCTCTTGAAGTTTTATTTAAACCTTTTACTTCTTCAACAGTTACATCTAATGTACTCTTAATTACCATTTGGGCAATTTTCATTCCTTTTTTTACTTCAAATATTTCATTGCTTAAATTTATTAAAATTATTCCTATTTCTCCTCTATATCCCTCATCAATAGTACCAGGTGTATTTAGAACTGTAATGCCATTATGTAAAGCTAAACCACTTCTTGGTCTAATTTGTGCTTCAGTATTATTAGGCAGTTGTATTCTTATACCTGTATGTATTAATTTTCGTTCAAATGGTTTAATATTAGTATTTTCATTAGAAAACAAATCCATTCCCGCATCCCCTTTATGTGCTTTAAAAGGTATTATTGCAGATTCATCTACCCTCTCAATTAGTAATTTCATTTTAATCTCTCCTTTTACTTAAGTAAATTTCTTTTATACTATTTATAATAAATGGTATATCAAAAATAATTATAGTTATTAATAAACTAATATCTATCTTAGATAATAAGAATAAAATAACAGATATAACTAAAATTAATAAATAAAAAATCATGATTCCAATATCTATAGTGGTAATTTTTTCTATATTGTTTTCTTTCCTTACTTTTTTTATTAATTCCTTATAATCCTTTTTCCATGAACTATCCCTAATTTGATTAATTTCATCTAAGAATTCTTCTTTTTTTCTGTCATTTATATCCATTTCAAACTGATCACTTTTAAACTCTCTCGGCATTAAATCATCTCTATTTTGTGTATTATCTTTAATTTCTTTATCACACCCTGTAACTCTATAGAACATTAAAGTAACTATTGTTTGATTAGATCTTATAGTCTTTACTTCATTACTTAAATTAGTTAATGCAATCAATGATCCACCAAAATATTGGGGATCTAGCGTTGTACTAATACTAGAAAACCCCTTACTTGCTAATGATACTTTTGTATGATATGTTGCACATATATTTTTTCTAACATATATTGATTCATCTGTCTGAATTAAAACTGTCCTCCCAGGTGGTAACACTATCTCACCTTTATTATTTAAAGCAATCTTTTGATTATCTGAATAGTATGCTAGCTTTGTTGCAGTTAAATTATATGAACTTCCTTTTAAGTTCTCCTCTTTGAAAGGATGAATAAAAATATCTTTTCCTAACCTTTTTTTAATTTTTTTACTGCCTAATACACAATCAAACAAGTACACCGACCCCCTTTTTCATACCTATTTTTATTTTAACATATTTTCCCATATACAGTCAGTAAACTAAATTTGTTTACAGAAAATTAGTTTCTATAATTTCATAATTGTAACCCTTACTTATATAAGAATAATAAAAAACACCTCCAATTACTCAACATAGATTTCTCCATATCTCATAATCAGAGGTGTTATATTCTCACATTTTAAATTCTAAAACGTTAAAATTCCTAACTTCCAATAACTATTCAGTTATTTCCCAGTTATGGTACACGTTTTGAACATCATCATCTTCTTCAAGTAAGTCTATTAATTTTTCCATAGATTTTACTTGACCTTCGTTATCTAAAACTGTAGTAGTTTGTGGTATTAATTTTATATCAGCAGATACGAATTCATATCCTTTTTCAACTAATGCATCTCTAACTGCGTTGAAATCTTCTGGAGCTGTTACAACTTCGAATCCATCTTCTTCTGTTATTATATCATCTGCTCCAGCTTCTAAAGCGTCGTCCATTAATTGTTCTTCGCTTACGTTTTCAGCAGCTATTAATATTTGTCCTTTTCTATCGAACATGAAACCAACGCATCCAGTAGTTCCTAAGTTACCACCGTTTTTGTCGAAGTAATATCTTATGTTACCAGCAGTTCTGTTTTTGTTATCAGTTAAAGTTTCAACTATAACAGCAACACCACCTGGTCCATATCCTTCGTAAGTGTTTGAGAAGTAATCTTCTCCACCGCCAGCTCCAGCACCTTTGTCTATTGCTCTTTTGATGTTGTCATTTGGCATATTGTCAGCTTTAGCTTTATCTATAGCAGTTTTTAAAGCTGCATTGTATTCTGGATCTGCTCCACCTTCTTTAGCTGCAACAGTTATAGCTCTTGCATGTTTAGTGAATACTGATGCTCTTTTAGCATCTTGTTTACCTTTTCTATTTATAATATTACCTATACGACCCATAATTTCACTCCTTAACTTTAATTTCGTTCATTTATAGATTTAGTCAAAATCTATTGCCACAGTAAATTTTAGCATAAAACTCCGATTTAGTAAATTAGAATATTGGAGGTTTTGCTGCAGTGTGTCTTTTATGTTCACTGATTCTATGTAATCTATCTATAATATCTAAGTCCTTTTGAGGAACTTCATCTCTTTTGCCTAATACAACCTTATCTATCATGTTGTATGTTGTTCCCATTTCGTTTTCGTCTGTCTGGCCTTCCCATAAACCTGCTGATGGCGCTCTGTTTATTACATCTTCGTGTACTCCTAGTTCCCTAGCCCAATCGTAAACTTCTGCTTTTGTAAGGTTTGCTATTGGAACTAAATCAACCCCACCATCACCGTATTTTGTGAAGTATCCAGTATGTATTTCTGCTGCGTTGTCTGTTCCTACAACTAAGTACCCTAAGTTGTTTGCAACTGTGTAAACAGAACACATTCTAACTCTCGCTCTTAAGTTAGAGTCAGCTGCTCTAAATCCTGATTCACTGTATAAATCTTTTTCTTTAAGTGCTGATGTTACAGAGTTTAATATCATTTCTTGTGGCTTAGTTAAATCTAAGTCGATATAATCTATTCCACATCCATTTATAACTTTAAGCGCATCTTCTCTGTCTTTTGGATTGCTGTTTATACTCATAATTACTCCTATTGAGTTTTCAGGAAATGCTTTTTTAATAAGGTAGCAAACTACCGCTGAATCTATACCCCCAGAAACTCCTACAACTAATCCTTTGCATCCAGCTTCTTTAACTTTTTCTCTAAGCCAATCTACTGTCTTATCTATTTTTTGATTTATTTCCATTTAATTTTCCCCTTTCATATAAAAATCTATACTTATAATACCACATTTATTTCAAAATTAATTTATTATTTTCACATATATACATAGTTTTATCAAAATCACAAATAATAATACAAGGTAGGTGAAGATATGAAAAATCCATTTAATATTAAAAATTCTATAATTGGGGCTTTTACTGGTTTTGTAAATGGACTTTTTGGCTCTGGTGGAGGTACTCTTTTAGTGCCTATTTTAAATAACATACTAAAAGTAGAAGAACATAAATCCCACGCAACAGCTTTAGCAATAATAATATTTTTAACAGTAACAAGTTCTGTAATATACGTATCAAGAGGAACTTACGACATTAAATTAACTATACAAGCCGCTATCGGCAGTATAATCGGCGGGATAATTGGAGCAAAATTACTGAGCAAAGTAACAGGAAAATTTTTAAGAATTTCTTTTGGAATTGTAATGATAATTTCTGCAATCAGAATGATTTTTTATTAATTAGGAGGAATTATGTTAATTGGAATAATAGGCTTTTTTGCCGGAATAATAGGCGGAATGGGAATGGGCGGTGGAACAATTCTAATCCCCGCATTAATACTATTCGCAAGTATAGACCCCAAAATCGCCCAAAGTACAAACCTACTATCCTCAATTCCAATGACGATAGTAGCCCTTGCAATACATATAAAAAAGAAAAATGTTGATTTTGACCTTGTACTTCCAATCGTCTTATTCGGTATAGTTGGCGCATTTTTTGGCTCAACATTAGCTGAATATTTGCCATCTGAACTATTAAGAAAATTTTTTGGTGTATTTTTATTAATCATAGGCATCTTCGAAATACAAAAAGGATATATGCATAAAGGAAAAAAATAAGCCTAAACTACAAGTCTCATAGTCTAGGCTTTTTCTTATATTCTAACTTTTTTGTTCTAATCTACTTATCATAAAGAAATCTTTTATTGCGTTATCATAATCTCCTATTCTACAATATGCGTCGCCTCGTTTTTCATAAGCTCTTATGTCTGACGGACAACCTTCTATCGCAACAGAAAAATCATCTATCGCTTCTTTATATTGTTTAAGATTGTAATATGCAAGTCCTCTATAATAGTAATTTCCTAATTTAGTATTATCTAATTCGATTGCCTTGTTAAAATCAAGTATCGCTTCATTATATTCTTCTAAATCTAAATTTGCTGCTCCTCTTCCCATATAAACTATGTAGCTATCATAACCATGTTCTATAGATCTAGTGTAGTCGTCTTTTGCTTTTTTAAAATTACCTGTTAGAGAATATTCTTTTCCTCTGTTGCAATAAGATTTTCCTACTTTATATCCCATTTTAATTGCTTTTGAGAAATCACGAATTACTTTTGTGTGATTTTCCATTCGTCCATATGCAAGAGCTCTGTTGTAATATGCTTCTCCATTTTTAGGATTTAGTCCAATAACTTTGTCTAAATCTTTTATAGCTTTTCGCAAATCATCTTGTTTTAAGTAAGCTACTGAACGATTAAAGTAACTTTCTTCATAATTTGGATCTATTTCTATAGATTTATTGTAATATTCGATAGCATTGTTCATTTGGTTCATTTGGCAATAACAATCAGCCATTCCCAAATAACCTTCTTTCATATGTGGAGCCAAGTTTACAAATGCTTTGTAATCTAGTAGAGCATCTTTATATCTTTTCATTAAATAGAAGATTCCCGCTCTTTCATATAATAATCTTTCATCATATTTTTCAAGATTTATAGCATTTGTAAAGTCTTTTAATGCTTCTTTGTATCTTCCTAAATACGCTAAAATTCTACCTCTGTTATAATAAGCACTGACATCATTTTCGTCTAATTCCAATGCTTTTCTATAACTTTCCATAGCTTTATCATATTCTTTTAGGTTACTATAAGATACCCCCAGATTATAATAAGCCACTTCATAATTTGGATCTATTTGTAATGCTTTTTCATAATTTTTTATTGCTAAATCATTGTCACCTAATCTACTATAACAAACACCTTTTCCTCTATATGCTTCTTTATAGTTTTTATCTAATTGAATAACTTTTTCAAAATCTTTTATAGCTGAATAAAATTTCTCGAATTTTATATAGAAATCGCCACGATAGTAATACCCATCGGCACAGTCATCATATTTTTCGATAATTTTATTTACATAAGCCATTTTTTCATTTATTTCAAACTCCATATTAGCATGATTTAACATATCTTGTATGAAAGTTTTTCTTTCTAAATCCTCTTGTAATTTATTTAAAGTATTTATGGTATTAGTAATATCTACATCCCCAGCTTTTGATATTTTAAATAGATTAAATACCATAAAAACCATAAAGCCATACATAAAGCAGAATATTATTATCTCTTCATTTTTTGATAAATTTAAAGTTACTATAGCTAAGAATAAAATTCCTATTATAGCTAAAGAGATTCCTATCTGTTTTGTTATTTTGTTTTTTTCACTTTTCATTATGACTTCCCCCTTCAATAAATTTATTTATTAAAGAAATACTCTCTAAAGAATAATTTGACCCTCTTTTTCAGATAAATAAAAACTTTCGCTTTCGCTTAACTCTGCAGTCCCACTTGTTATATCTGTCATTTTTGATTTAAGCGATTGTACGTCTTCTTCTCTTGAATAAACTATAATTTGAACTTTATCCGTATATAAAGTGTCCTTTATAGTGTAGCCCATGTTCATTATTTCATTTTGGACTTTGCCTATTTGATTGTAGTCTATAGTTATACCTACTTCTTTATATTTTACCTTCTCTATAATTTGTGCGGCTTCAATACCTACTTTGGCTCCTTTTGTGTATGCTCTAACAAGTCCGCCTGCCCCTAGTTTGATGCCTCCAAAATATCTAGTCACAACAACTACTACATCTCTTAAGTCTTCTTTTTTTATAACTTCTAATGTTGGAATTCCTGCTGTTCCTTGTGGTTCTCCATCATCGCTATAACGTTGGATATTCATTGTTTCACCAACAGTATACGCCCAGACATTATGAGTAGCGTCTTTGTGCTTTTTCTTTATTTCGTTTATAAATTCCACAGCTTCTTCTTCAGATTTTATAGGTTTTGCATATCCTATAAACGTCGATTTCTCTACGATATATTCATCTGAGCCAAAACTGTGTAATGTTTTATATGTCTTCATAGTGCCTCTCCCCCTGCCGTTAAATATTTTAAAGCTAAAATTGCTTCGTTATATGCCCTGATGACATATTCTTTTTCATTGAGTTTTTTGTGTTCTATAAGCCTTTGCAAAATCTCGACAGTCTTATCATCTCCCACTTTTGCTAAAGCCTTAGCACAGTATTGTCTAGTTTGTGGATTTGAATCATATAATCCTTTTTCCAAAACAAATTTGCTCTTTGGAGAAGATATTTTCCTTATAGCTGAATAAGTTATCCTTCTTATATCTGAATGTCTGTGATTTGTAAGAGGATGAAGTATTTTTAAAAATCTATCATCTTTAAACTCTCCAGTTGCCCAAATTAAAACAATTAAATCATCTGCATTTTTTTCTTTAAGTATTCTTTTGTATAATTCTCTTTTAAAATTTAGTTCTTTTTCCTTATCAAGACTTAACTCATCTATAAATTCAAGTCGTGCATCTTTTCCCAATTCCAAAAATTTATCCAATACATCTTTTGAAGACTCTACTTTTGCTTTATTTACAGATTTTATATCTAATTTTGCTCTAATCAGATGATCATTTACCTCTGTAACTGATATATTTCTAATTTTGCTAATTTGCGACACTGTCTTTGATTCAGTATAAAGAAGATATGTAATAAAATAGTCTTCTAAGTTGTCGATATTGTTCCAGCTTATATCCATTTTTATTCCTCTATTATATATTCTTTATATACATTATAGTCTTCTTCGTCTAAACTTACCTCAAGTTGTGTCCCATTTTCTACATATTCGAAAGAATCTACATTATATTTTTCTTTAATTCTACTGAATATATTTCCTTTGTCATATGGAAGTAATAATTTAACTTGATAAGTGTCTTCCATTAAAGCATTTTCTATCATTTTTAAAAGGATATCCATATTTATACCCTTTTTGGCAGAAATATAAATTCTGTCTTCTCTATTTCTTGGATAAATGTCTAATTCTAGTCTATCTATTTTATTGTAAACTATTATAGTTTTCTTATCATCTGCACCTAATTCTTTTAATACAGATTCAGTAGTTTGTTTTTGAAGTTCGAAACTGCTGTTTGTCGCATCTATAACATGTAGTATTAAGTCTGCGTATTTAACTTCTTCTAATGTTGCTTTGAATGCTTCTACTAAGTCATGTGGTAACTTACTTACGAAACCAACTGTATCTACTACTAAAAAGTCTCTTTTGTTTGGTAATGTAGCTTTTCTTAAAGTTACATCAAGAGTTGCGAAAAGCATGTCCTTTACGAAAACTTCTTTTTCTGTTTCATAATCTTTGTGTGTCTTTATTAATTCGTTTAATAAAGTGGATTTTCCTGCATTTGTGTATCCAACTAATGCAACTATTGGTATATTTGATTTTAAACGCTGAACTCTTTGAGTTTCCCTGTTTTGTTTAACTTCTCTAAGTTCTTTTCTTATGTCTGCTGCTCTATTTAATATATGTCTTTTATCTACTTCAAGTTTTTGTTCCCCAGGACCTCTAGTACCTATACCAGCCCCAGTTCTACTCATTTGTCCACCCATTCCGTAAAGTCTTGGTAATCTATATTTTAATTGAGCAAGCTCAACTTGTAATTTACCCTCTTTACTTAATGCTCTTTGTGCGAATATGTCTAATATTAAAGCTGTTCTGTCTATTACTTTTAGTCCAGTAACATCTTCTATATTTCTCATATGTGCCCCTGATAATTCGTCATTAAATACGATCATAGTTGCACCAAGCATGTGGCAGTAATCTCTTATTTCTTCAACTTTTCCTTTTCCGATGAAATAAGCTGCATCTCTAGCTGGTTTATTTTGAATTACAGATGCTAAAACTTCTGCTCCAGCTGCTTTTACTAGCTCTTTAAGTTCTGCCATAGATTCATTTATATCAATATCGTCGATTTTCTTTACATTAGTTGTTATATTTAAGCCCACTAAAACGGCCTTTTCTTGTAATTGTTCTTCCACAAAATCACCTCTTTACATTAATCGTTGTCAATTCATTTATTTGCCTATGTTTTACCTTATTATATATTTTGACTTTTATAAAGGATTTCATTCTTTTATATATGTAATTTTCTATTTTTTACTGCAAATAACATGTTTTAGATAAATATTCTTAATAATTATATCATTAAACTATCATTTTTTTATGTATTTTTTTGATATTATAATTTAAATCACAAAAGGGAGTGATTTAACCTCACCCCCTCCATAAATTTTAGATACTTATTATTTTAATTTTATAAGTTCTAAATATTTTTTGCTATTAACACTTCCGTTATGCTCTGCTTTTTCTAGTAATTCGATTGCTTTATCTACATCTTTTTCAATTAATCTACCTCTATATAATTCGAATCCTAGTTTTTCTAGATATAACGGATTTCCTTCTGCTGCTTTTTCTTTATATATGTTAATTAGCTTATCTACGCATCTTTCATCTTCGTCATCAAGTAATTTTTCATACTCAACAACAGCTTCATCTATTTTGCCTTCTTTATAATATCTTTCTCCTAATACATAGCTAGCTTCTATTTCTCCTTCATCTGATAAAAGTTTTAATACATTTGAACTAAATCCTTTATATATTGATTCTTTTGCTGAATCTGTATCTCTATATGTGTCTATTACATTTTCTATAAAGTCGGACATAACCTCTTCTAGATTTCCACCTAAAATTGCTTCCATAGCTGTGTTTGATGATTCTTTCATCATTTTTAATTTTTCAGGTGATATTTGCATATTTGGTTGAACTGTTCCAATTTGTTCAACTTTTTCATCTATTGAATCTATCATCTTTTGTTGTTTTTCTAATGCTGTGTTTACACGCTCCATTATATTTTCATATTGTTCATCTAATTTTTTAATTAGTTCTCTTTCAATAAATGTATCAATTCTCTTATTAAAAGAAGTTATCTTTTTATCTAAATCTCTTACATTATTTGATATCGTATTGAAACTGATTGTATTACTATTTTTCATAACAGAGTGTATTTCTCCCCCAAATTTTGAAACAGTTTCAATAAGTTCGTCCATTTTTGATAAATCGCCTTCTATTGTCTGCAGCTCTTTTATCATTTGATTTACCTTCTGCTTATATGTACTTAGTTCATCTATCTTCTTCTTGGTCAAATCAATATCTTTTAATGACTGTAACCTTGTAATCGATTTGTTAAACTCATTTATACTCCCCTCTAAACCATTTAAAGTTTCACATATCTGCTCACTATTTCTATTAAAATTATCTATTGAATCTACTATCCCCTTTGTATTAAGTTCCTTATTCGCCATATCGTTCACCTATCTCCCATTCATCTTTTTATTTATATCCCCGAGTAATTGATTTACATTTTTTATTTTTAATCCAATATTTGAAGACAATTTATTTGTTTTCTTTATTTTATTTTTTAAGATATTATGTAATTTATCAAATCTGTATCCGTAATTATCGAATAAATCGCTGAAATTTATTCCTTGTTTATCTAAACATTTGTAAAACTCTCTTAATTGTTTTTCATAAGATAAATTATTCATATATAAATACATAATTGCGTATTTTTCAAAGTTATATGCTTTTTCATAATAAGTTTGTGCAAGTTTGTATTCTCCTATATTGAATAATTCATCTCCCTTTTCATCGTATTTTCCTTCTTGTTCAAATAAATCACATATTTTTGCTAAATTATTCGAATTTGGTTCAACACTTCGAGTAAAGTAGTTCTTAGCTTGTGCATATTCTTCATCATAGAAGAATTTCATACCTATGTTGAATAGTTCCGAACTGTCTCCAATTAATTCCCCTAAGTTTAAATCCTTAAATGTGTCTATATTTTCTATATATCTTAAATTGTCGCCTAGTTTTTCCTTAATTTCTTTTAGAATTTCTGTTTCTTTTTCTTCTATAAGAACTAAGTTATAATTAGCTCTTGTTATCGAAACATAAAATCTATTAAAGTAATAACTATAATGACCTTCTTTTAGACTTTCCTTTTTATAAACCTCTTCATAAATATCAGCATAATCAGATAGTATATTGTAGACAATTATATTATCGAATTCTTTCCCTTTAAATTCTGAAATTGTAAAGGCATTTTCGCATCCATACTTTTCTTTTAAATATTCTTTCTTCTCATCATCAGAAACTATAAGTGCCACTTTGGCAGATGCGTTGATTTGTGTGAATATAACTTTTAGATTTTCATCACTTGCCTTAACTTGCTCCACAATTCCTGTTTTATTATTTTTAGTTATTTCATATTGTCTGTCTTCTTCTTTTCTTGCTGGAAGTTTATCATTGATTATTTTATTTACGATGTTGTTCATCTTCATTATATTAATAGAATTTCTGAAGTTTTCATTAAGGCGTTTATCCTCATAATTGTATCCATGTAAGTAAAATAATTTTCTAAGTCTTCCTACTTTAAAAAAGGTAGGATTTATTATCTGATTTGGGTCCCCAGCTAACAGTATTTTTCTAGTTTTGTTTTTCCCATAAATCTCTTGTTCCTTTGCCAATAAAAATAACATATAGATTTGTACTTCTGTAAAATCTTGTACCTCATCTACTACTACATATTCATAATTTATGTTTTTATCTTTTATCAAGCTTTGAAGTTCGAATGCTATATCATTTATGTCGTAGTATTCATTTTCAACTAGCCATTGATTATATTTTTGTGTTATTGAATATAGTATTTCTCTATCTTCTTCAGCAAAAATCTTATAATCCTCAACTATTTTGTTACTATTATTTATGTAATATTCTGATTTTACTATGTCTTTTTCTTCTCTATCCCAATCTACATACATAGAACCTTTTAATATTCCAAATATCTCGCTGTAGATAATATTTTTTTCTTTTTGATACTTTTTAATAAATTTTAAAATATTTCCATCACGAGATGTTTGATGTAAGTAATTTAAAAACTTAGTGAAATTTTTCTTATATGTATTTTGAGTTATAATCCTAGATCTGTCTATTTTTTTATTATTGTATTTATAATTTAACTCTGTACATACATCCTCAAAAGTTTTAATATCTATATACTCATTAAATTCATAATAGCTTTCTATTACCTTTTCTTTTACATATTGTTTTAAGTTGTTTGAAAATGTTACGTATAGAATTTTGCTATCTGAGCCCATATTTTTTATTTTTTCAACCATATCTGGGATTAATTTAACAGTAGATATTGTTTTTCCGCTTCCTGCTATTCCTGATAATATAAATGGTTCTGATTTTTGTATAAATGTATGTATTTGTTCTGACTGTTCTTTTGTCAATACCTCTTGATATATGATTTGCTTATCGTCAAAATCGAGAGATCTAAATGTCATATTATTTTCTTGAGTGTTTTTATTTACCACACTTATAATTTCTATGTTTTTACTTTTCTTTTCATTTACATATTTGAATTGATTGTGTTCATAAAAACTATTATTTATTCTTTTTGATACTTTTTGTGCTTCTCTTTCTTGGTCATTATGCTTTGTTATTGAAAATAATATAATGCCCTGCTTGTCTTTGTTTTGACTATTATTATATCTTTCAAAGTCAAATTCATTCTTCTTTGCATAATCATCTACAAAACAAGCTATTATTCTATCACTGTCATTTACTTTATTATTAAAGTCAAAACCATAGATTTTGTTATTCCCAACACCTTCGTATTTCTTAAACCCTAAACTTTTGAAATTCAAGGCTCCATTTGTTGAAGTTAAGCATTTATCTATTTTTATTATTAGTTTTTTCAAATCACTCTCCAAGTTATTATCTTTAACTTGTTTGTATATTGTTTGTTCTAAAAATATATTTATTCCTAAATCCTTGCTAAGTAATGATTCATCTTCAAAATCTTCATATGCATAAATTTCTTCATTATCACTTACCTCCTCTAATACTAAAACATCGCTACCTTCATTATTTACGTCTAAATCAGCAACAACTTCTTCCGTATTATAAAATTCTTCTGTATCGCTATTTTTCATTTTGTCTTCATAATGCTCTGTTAAATAAAACATGGCATCTTCATAACCCATTTGGGCTAAATTATTATATAGTTTAAAAGCCTTTTCTTTATCTATATCCGTTCCTATCCCATGTTCATAGAAATATGCCAGCCTATACATTGCATCTTCGTAGCCGACTTGTGATAATTCGTTATAAATAGAAAATGCTTTTTTACTATCAACATTAGTCCCTATTCCATATTCATAGCATCGTCCCATAAGATATTTTGCATCTTTATTTCCATTTCCAACTGCCTTTTTATATCGATTAAATGCTTTTTTATGATCCTGTTTTACACCTATTCCATATTCATAACAAATAGCCGTTCTAAGCTGTGCCTTATCATAACCAGCATTTGCACAATTTTTATAGAATTCAAATGCCTTCTTCTTATCTTTTTCTATTTCTTTTCCTTTTTCATAATATATTCCTAAACAATACTGTACAATAGTATCGATTTTATCATTTTCAAGTGATTTTAATATTTCATACGCTTTTTTTTCATCTTTATCTACCCCTATTCCATGTTCGTAACAAAGTGCTAAACAAAATTTTGCTCTCGTATATCCCTGATTTGCCGATTTTTCAATCCAGATAAATGCTTCATCTTCATCTTTATCGATGCCTATTCCATGTACATAAAAGCACGCTAAATTGTATTGCGCTTCCTTGATACCATTTTGTGCTGCTTTTTTATACAATATAAATGATTTTGAAATATCCCCTGTATCATTTTCTTCTGAAGGCATATAATAACAAGCTAAATCATATTGGGCTTCGGCATTTCCATCTTCGGCTTCCATCTTCAGGTCTGAAATAATGATTTCGTCCATTTCCTCTCTGCTCGGGATACGAAAATCATCTTCTATTTCTTTACTTATTCTTTTGTGCAATTCCTCTGATACTTTTCTTACATTCCTATCCTTAATTTCATAATACGTTTTTGTACTCTTTTCAAGTTTTTTAGTTGTATCATAAAACAACTCTATTGTAGAAACTTCCCTAAAATCCCTCATAAGCCTTCTCCTAATAATTTTTTATAATCCTATACTATAAGTATAATATAAATAGTATAATAAAATTATCTATTATTCTAAATTTTTGGAGGTATAATTAAATTGAATTACAAATTTTTTAGTCATACTGAATGTGAGTTTTTTCCATGCCATAAAACAAATGACCCGGAAAATTTCAATTGCTTATTCTGTTATTGTCCACTATATGCCCTAAAAGATAAATGTGGTGGAAATTTTAAATATACAGAAAAGGGTATTAAGGATTGTAAAAATTGCACGCTTCCTCATCAAAGAAAAAATTACGACTATGTAATTGGGAAGTTTAAAGAAATTATTGAAATAACAAAATTAGATACAGAAAAATAGATAAAAAAATAGGAGTTAAGCCAATTTATATTGACTAACTCCTATTTTTTCGTCTCATTTTTATTTCAGTCTTATTTCAATATATCCATAATACCATTTATTCAGCATTCTTTCAATATTATAATTTTTGTAATTTTATTTTTTATTTTAAATTGTCATAATTTATCGTTTTTAATTTTCTATATATCAATTGTAATACAATACTACAAATCAACATAATTGCTAAAATTGCTACACCCATATGCATGAAAAATGTTTCTGGTAGCATATTTATGACTGGATCTATTTCAGGATTAAAAATCCAGTAATCATTGCTAAACATTATTTTATGAAACATTATAAAACACGCATTGAAGTTTATTGCAATTGGAATAGCCAATAAAACCGGCATTACTATAATTAATATTGACGAATTTCTTAAAAATTTGAATTCCTTTTTTCTAATTTGAATTATTCCACCTATTATTGAAATAATTCCTGTTATTATTGTAAGTATTTTTACATTTTGAAATATATCTCTAACTTCTTCAAAATGAATCTTCCCATTATGAGATGAAGGTAGAGATGGCAATTCAAATTCATCTGCTTTCCAACTTAAATTATAATCAATTAAATAATCGTAATTTTCTATTATGTCTTCCCTTGATAAGTTGCTCATAGACTCTATATTTAGCTTGTCTATATCGTTGTAATAGATACTTTTTATATTCATCGTTATAATAACTGAAGAACCTATTACAAATAAAGCTAAACATATAGCCAAAATGGCATTTAAAAATTTTTTCAATTGGAAGCCCCCTCTAATTTAACTATTAAACTATTTTTGTAGTGAAATCTTCTATATTCCAAACATCATCAACTACATCGCTGTAGAATTCTGGCTCATGGCAAACTAAAAGAACTGTCCCTTTAAATTCTTTTATTGCTTTTTTAAGCTCATCTTTAGCTTCTACATCTAAGTGGTTTGTAGGTTCGTCAAGAACTAAGAAGTTTATGTCTTTTAACATTAATTTACATAATCTAACTTTGGCTGCTTCTCCCCCACTTAAAACTCTAACTTGACTTGTTATATGTTCAGTAGTAAGACCACATTTAGCAAGTGCTTGTCTAACTTCGTAGTTAGTTAATACAGGGTACTCTTGCCATACATCATCTAAAGCAGTATTGTAGTTGTCCATTGAACTTTCTTGTTCGAAATATCCAACTTCTAAGTAATCACCTAATTCAACTTCACCAGCGAATGGTTTTGTCATTCCAAGTAAAGTTCTTAAAAGTGTTGATTTACCTATACCATTCATCCCTTTAAGAGCTATTTTTTGACCTCTTTCTAATTGGAAGTTTAATGGTTTTGTTAATGGTTCATTATATCCTAATACTAAATCTTTAGTTTCGAATATTATTCTAGCTGCTGCTCTAGCATTTCTGAAATTAAATGTTGGTTTTAATTTTTCTTTTGGTCTTTCTAAGATTTCCATCTTATCAAGTATTTTTTGTCTTGAGTTTGCCATACCTCTAGTTGCAACTCTCGCTTTGTTTCTTGCTACGAAATCTTCAAGTTTCTTTCTCTCTTCTAATTGTTTTTCATAAGCACTTTCTTCTTGTCTTTTCTTAATATCTCTAAGTCTTACAAATTCATCGTAGTTACCTTTATATCTTGTAAGCTCAGCATTTTCTATATGGTAAATTACATTACATGTATTGTTTATAAAGTCTGTGTCGTGTGATACAAGAATGAAGCTATTTTCGTATTCTTGTAAATATCTTGTAAGCCATACTATATGCTCTTCATCTAAGTGGTTTGTAGGCTCGTCAAGGATTAATATTGTTGGACTTTCTAATAATAATTTAGTAAGAAGTACTTTTGTTCTTTGACCTCCACTTAAATCAGTTACGTCTCTATCAAGACCTATTTCCCCTAATCCTAAACCATTAGCAACCTCTTGTATTTTTGCATCTATTGTATAGAATCCACTGTTTTCTAATATAGTTTGTATTTCAGCAGTTTCTTCAAGAAGTTTATTCATTTGTTCTTCGTCTGCTTCACCCATTAGGTCATACATTTTTAACATTTCTTGTTCTAACTCAAACATGTTTTTGAACGCATCTCTTAATACGTCTCTTATTGTCATTCCTTTTTCTAAAACAGCATGCTGATCTAAATAACCAACTGTTGCTCTTGATGACCATTTTATATTACCTGCATCCGGCATTAATTTTTTTGTTATTATATTTAAGAAACTAGATTTACCCTCTCCATTAGCACCTACAAGGGCTATATGTTCTCCCTTTTTAAGTCTAAAAGATACATTCTCTAGTATTGTTCTCGCTCCGAAACCATGACTAACATTTTCTACTACTAGCATTTATCCACCTCTTATAAATTTTATTTGTTTACATCTATACTATTATATTTGATTTTTTTAATTTTGCATATACGTATTTTCAAAATACAGAATTAGGATTCCTGCCGTCGTTCTTTGTGAGAATTCCAATGCTTTTTCTGCTATTAAATAAAATCTGTTATTTACATTTTGTATATATCTATGGAGATGTTGATTTTTTATCGCATTGTAAGAATTGAATTTTATATATTCTTCTACAGTATTAAAATAAATTGGCTCGGAGTAAGTTCTGAATCTCTTTATTTTTAAATATCTTAATTTAACGTAATTTTCGAATTGCATATGATTATTTAGTAAATCTCCTGTGGCGTGTTGTGGAACGGTTATATCTTGAATTAAATGACATACTGCACCCAGATAGAACATTGAGTTATAAATATCGCCTTCGTAAAAATAATTTATAGCATAATTATAATATTCTTGTGATAATGTAAGGGCATTGTCGTTTGTCCCTGGCAGCCCTTTTTTTGTATATACGTTATAAAAATGACCATAGCACTTTAAATCTTGATCTGCCCATACAACCCCTTCGTTTATTATTTTTCTATATCTATTAAAAACTTCATATTCTTCATAGTATCCATTAAACCACAAACTATTTATTGCATTTTCCTGTAAAAATATATGAACTTTGCAATCTGGCTTTGAAAATTTATTTTTAATTGGCCCTATCACATTTAATGTTTTTTCCAAAATACTGTTATTCCTGCTTTCCCCCAATATTTGTGTCATAATATCACCTTATTTTTTATTTTTGAAATAATTATCTAATCCATCTGCCACACACGTCATCATCTTTTCTTGATATTGTGGACTAGACATATTTTGGTCTTCGGTGTAATTGCTCATAAATCCCATTTCTAGTAAAACTACTGGAACTTGGGACCAGTTAAATCCTGTTAAATCGCTTCTTTCAAATATTCCATTAACTTTAAATCCGTTATTTTGCATATTTTCATTTACATATTTTGCACAGTTTGAACTGTCTTCAAATATAGCTGATGTATATTGACCATCTTTTGATGGTATTAAAATAGATGCACCTGTTATTCCAGTATTATCAGAACCATCAGCATGAATTCTAACTACCATATCCACTTTCTTTTCGTTTGCAAATATAGCTCTTTCTTTATTACTAATATCTACATCATGACTTTCTCTTGTCATATAGACTTTATATCCTCTACTTTCTAATATATGTTTTAGTTTTAAAGATGCTTCTAAATTTAATTCGTATTCTGGTTTTTTAGTCGCTATTCCAGCTGTTCCTGAGGATACTTTTGCTTTATATGAGCCCGAATTCGGCCCTACTTGTTCTGTTTGTGAATTTCCCTTGGCTTGGTGACCTGGGTCGATACATATTGTATGTTGTTCTTTAACAGTAGCTTCTTGTTTTGGCGCAAATGTTAAATTAGATACTGCTTTTGTTAAATTTTTAGTTTCACTTGCTCTAGAAATCATTATAAGTCCGATTATCATTATAATAGTGGTTAAAATTTTGTATTTCTTCACTTAGAAAAGCCCTCCTATGTATTTTAAAATTTGTTAATATGTTTTTTATTATTCCTATGTGTTTTAAGAGTTTCTTATTTTACTATTTATATTTTAATTTTCATTTAAAACTATATTTTTTCATATATATATTTATATACATACAAATTTATAGAGGTGATAACCCTTGAAGAGAAAAAAAAGAAAACACATCAGCCAAAGTAAACGCAGTGCTAGAAGTTCTTCATCAAATGGAGATTGTAATAACGCTACTACCTCAAAGTCTAATACTACTTCGCAAAATGCTAATACAAATAACAAGCAAAATAGTTGTAATTGTGATAGTAGTAATAACAATAACAGTAACAATAATGATAATAATCAAAATACAAACGATAACTCAACTAATCAAAATTCTAAGTTGTGTTATTTTTCGGCATTTGATTACTTTGTATTATCATCTACTTTGGCAATTGCTTTAGCTGAAGAATTATCAGATACCGATATAGATATATTATCTACGTTTCTTGCTACATTGTCGGATCAACTTGCATTAATCGGTGATCTTAATTCATGTGCACAAGGTGAGACAGAAAATGCATTCGTTCCTCCAATTCCTGCTAATACACCTTCAAGTAGAGGATATTCTAATTCTAGCAATTTAAAAAGACGTTCAAAAAAAATAGTAAAAAGAAAGATTAAAAAGAAATAAAATCAAGTTCGCTTAAATTTTATTTCTTTTTTATTTTTTGTTTTACTTATTTCAACATGTCCCATTTATTCTTTGTTTATTTATGCAATCTACGGATTTGTTGAATCTCATTTCCAAGCATTAAAAAATCACTTCTGCAAAATATAATATTAAGCACCAACCAAATCAAAGAAAGAAGGTGTTTATAACATTGCCAAATTTTAATAAAAAATTTAATTTAAGATTTAATAAGCTCCTTTTTATTTGTTTTACCTTTTTACTATATTTTTTCATGAATAATGTAAATTATGCATATTCTTTAGAAAAAAATAATGATACGTATTTAATTCCGATTGGGAAAGTAATTCAGGTTGATGGTGAACTAGAAAATCTAATTGTTCGCAATGAAATTAAAGGATGTCCTCTAAAATGTGGTGATTTAATTTTAGAAGTTGAAGGAAATTCTATAAAAAGTTTTAATAACTTAGCAGATGTCTTTTATTCTTCTAATAGCAATCAATTAAAAATCAAGATTAAAAGAGGAAATGATATTAAAAATTTAATATGTTATAAAGAACCATTAAAAAAAGTAAATTTCAACAATGCGATATCAGGTTTTGCTACTTTAACTTATATTAATCCCCAAACTAATGAATTTGGTGCTGTTGGACATTCTATTAATATAGGAAATGCAAAGCAAATACCTATTAAAGCAGGTGAAATTTCTACAACTACTAATTTAGATATTCAGAAATCGTATCGAGGTAATGTCGGATGTATTAATGCTAATAAAAATTATTTAATCGGTAATTTTAATACAAATACTCAATACGGTATAAAAGGAATAACTAAGAATATTGATTTTTCAAATGAAGAAAAATACAAAGTAGCTTCTTTAGACGAGGTTGAATTGGGAAATGCACAAATAATACTACAAAACAAACAAAATAAATGTGTAAAATACGATATTGAAATATTAAAAATTGAAAATCAAACTTCTCCATCTCCAAAAACTTTTAAAATAAAAATTGTAGATGAAGATTTATTAAGAGATACTGGAGGAATTGTGCAAGGAATGAGTGGAACGCCAATTATACAAAATGGGAAAATAATCGGTGCAGTTTCACATGCTCTAGAAAATAATCCTAAAGTAGGATATGGTGTCTATATAAAATGGATGCTTTAATCTAATAACTTAAATAAAAATAATCTCTAAGTATTACTTAGGGATTATTTTTTATAATGCAATTATGCATAACATGTCCACGCTATACATATTTATTTTGTAGCAGTAAAAAATATAATAAATATTTGTTTGCAACTATTTTTAATCTATATCATTCCTCTAATTATTATTGTTAAACTTAGTATTTAAAGGATATAATTATAACATAGATTATTGCCGATATTTAAATTTAAAGAAGTTTACATATTCTTACAAATTTTAATTAACTATAAAAAGGAAATAAAATATGTTATAATTATGCATTAAGTAAGGAGGTATATAATGAGCAAAAATAATAATGATGATAAAAATAAAATTAGAAGAAGAAAAGTTACCTCTTCTAATACTGATGTAAATAAAAATACATCTAAAGATAATTATAAAAAAGTTTCATCAAAACCTAAAAAACATAGAAAAAGAAGTAAAACCAAAATTGCTGGTATGCTTATTTTATTTATGCTAGTAACAGTTGTTGCTGTTGGTTCTGCATTAGTCTTTTCATCTTTAAGAAATACTGAAGTCGTAACTAAATCTTTATTAGATTCGAAAACTAACAATAAAACAGTATTACTTTATACAGATGGAAGTAAATTAGCAGAGGCTGAAACAGGACATAAGAAAATTCCGCTTAAGAAGTTAAATAACAAAACTGTTAAAAATGCCCTTGTCGCAATAGAAGACTCAAGATTTTACCAACATAATGGTGTCGATTTAAGAGGTCTAGCTAGATCTGTTAAAGAAAATCTTCTTGGAAACAGACAAGGTGGTAGTACAATACCTATGCAGGTTTCAAAATTACTTTTAACATCTCAAGAACAAACTATAACTCGTAAAATAAAAGATATCTACTATGCTTATGAAATGAGTAAAAAAGTAAGCAAAGAAGATATATTACTTACCTATCTAAATAACATGTATGTAGGTAATAGTTTTTATGGAATTGAAGCAGCAGCACAAGGATACTTTAATAAAACAGCAGAAAAGCTTACTTTACCTGAAGCAGCTATGTTAGTTGGTGCTACAAATAATCCATATAAATATTCACCTTATACAAAGCTTAAATTAGACGGTACTGAACAGAGATCAGATTTAGAAAATAAGTTATTATTCTATTCACATACTGAAAATGATGGATTCGATGATCCAACTCAAGTAGAATTAAATATGATAGATAAATTATACTCTTGGGGATTAATAACAGATTATGATACATATAGCCAATTAAAGAAAGGTACTATGATTGTAAGAAAGGCAGTATTAAATGAAAATGCTGTTGGTAGAGCTAAAACAGTACTTGGAAAAATGAAACAATACGGCTATATATCTCAAAGTGAATATGATCAAGCATGTTTAGATGCTGCCAATATTAAAATCGAAATTCCTAAAAATATACAAACAATTGTTTCAAGTGTTGAAGATTATGTATATGATGAAGTTATAAATGCATTAAAAGATCAAGGTTATACACAAGAAGAAGCTAATAACCTATATTATAACGGTGGTCTTCAAATACAAACTACTATAGATTCTAGTATGCAAGCTGAACTTGAGGCACAATATAATAATAGTAGCAATTTCCCATCTACTATAACTGATGCTAATGGTGTAACTCAGCCACAGTCTGCTATGGTTATAATTGACTATCACAACGGTCAAATTAAGTCATTAATAGGTGGTAGAAATGTAAAAGGTAAAAGAACTTTAAACAGAGCTACAAGTCCTGTTCAACCTGGTTCAACAATAAAACCACTTTCTATCTATACTGCTGCAATTGATACATTAGAAATGACTCAATCCACAGTATTTAGTGATGCAAGAGGTGGATATAAATTTAAAGAAAATAGAAAATGGAATCCATCTACAACTACTGCAGGTGTTGGAAATATGAGTTTACGTCTAGGTCTTGCAAAATCTTCAAATACAGTAGCTGTAAAAACTGCTGAAAATCTTGGAGAAAGTTATCAAGATTGTATAGATGTAATGATGGATTATCTTAAAAACTTCGGAATAACAACTGTTGTAGACAGTAAAACAAATAGTTCAAACACTACAGATAGATCATTCCCTTCTCTAGTTTTAGGAGGTATGGCTTATGGTATTTCTCCACTTGAAATGTCTGCAGCTTATGGTGCTTTAGCAAATGGTGGTGTTTATATAGAACCTACTGTATTCACTACAGTTAGCACATATAATGGTGAATTAATCGTCAAATCAACTCCACAAGAACACAGAGTTGTAGATGAAGAAGTAGCATACGTTATGACAGATATGCTTAAAGCAGTTCTTACAGAAGGTACTGGTTCTGACGCTTCAATAGGTAAAATGCCTGTAGCTGGTAAAACTGGTACAACTAATAATAAATATTGTGTATGGTTTGTTGGATATACTCCATACTATGTTGGTGCAACATATATAGGTGATGATGTTGGACGTAAAGATTCTAATGGAAATAAAATTGATTTAAGACCAGTAGAAGGTTCAAGTTCAACAACTGCAAAATTATGGGCTAATGTAATGAAACCTATACATGAAAACCTAGAAGTTGTAGATTTTGAAAAACCATCAGGAATAAACTTCTACAAAATAAACTTAACAGATGGTGGTCTATCATCTTATGGTTCAAATGCAGCATTTGTTAAAGGTACATCACCAACTAGAACAAGTTCTTACAGTGTTCCTACTCCAAGTAATACAGGAACTACTCAAGATGAACCGACTAATGATAATGCTGGAGATGGAGATAATCCTCCTGACGACAATACTGATAATAATAATGGTGATAACACTAACGACAATAATAACAATAATAATCAAACTCCTGGTGGAAATCAAGATGATAATAATAATGGTGACAACGGAAATACCGGTGGTGGAGATAATCAAGATAATACCACTCCAGGAGATAATGGAGAAACAAATACTGGTGGCATTACTGACACTAACAATGCAACTGAAGCTTTACAACCTGAACAATAATATAAAATTTCAATTAAAAATAAAATGCCATGGATTTCAAAATCCATGGCATTTATTATTATATATAAAAATCAAGGTTTTGCCTTTGGCGTAAATATTACTGCCATAACATATCCAAAAAATATTGCTGCAGCAATTCCTCCTGCAGTTGCTATTGTTCCTCCAGTTAATATTCCTAAAAAACCATCTTTTTTAATTCCCTCTATAACTCCATTTCCAAGTGAATATCCAAATCCAATAATCGGAACTGTTGCTCCTGCTGCCCCAAAATCCACTATTTTATCGTAAATTCCTAAAAAAGTAAGTATTACACCTGTTGTTACATAAGTTACCATTACATAAGGAGTTTGAAGTTTAAAGTAGTCCATCAAAATCTGTGCGATTAAACAAATTGTTCCTCCTACAAGAAATACTTTTAAATAATTTATTATCATATTTTCACATCCTATAATTTTATTAAACTATTAATTTACTCGCTTTCAATTACTACTGCATGTGCAATACATGGTATTGTTTGTTTTTGAAGAGTACTTGTTGGCGATAATAATGCCCCAGTCGACACTAACATTACTTTTTTAAATTCTTTATTTACTAATTTAGGATAGATATAAGATGCAAATACAGTAGCTGAACATCCACATCCACTTCCTCCACAGTGAACATCTTGTTGTTCTAAATCAAAAATTTCTAATCCACAATCTGTATAAACATCAAATATATCGATTCCTCTTTGTCTCAATAAATCAGCTGTAATTTTTTTACCTAATTGACCCAAATCGCCTGTAGCAATTAAATCAAATGATTTTGGGTCATCTTTTGTATCTTCAAAATAAGAATATATAGTATCTACAGCTGCTGGTGCCATAGCTGCTCCCATATTATTTCCGTCTTCTATTCCTTTATCTACAACTTTTCCTATTGTTATATATTTTACCTTTGGACCCTCTCCACTACTTGATATAAGCGCACTTCCCGCACCTGTAACTGTCCATTGTGCAGTCATAGGCTTTTGGTTTCCAAGTTCTAATGGGAATCTAAATTGCCTTTCAGCTGTGCAGTAGTGGCTTGATGTTCCATTAAGAGCATAATCCGCAAAACCGCCGTCGACCACAATAGAACTTAAACACATTCCAAGTGCCATTGTTGAACAAGCACCATATATTCCACAAAACGGAATGCCTAATGCCCTTGCTGCAAATGATGCCGGGAATATTTGATTGATTAAATCTCCGCCAAATAAGAATTCTATATCGTCTAGTTGTTTTTCCACCTTTTGAACTGCCGTTTCTAGTGCAGTTTGAATCATTTTACTTTCTGCCAATTCCCATGTTTTCTCACCATATAAATCGTCTGACAAAATCACATCAAACTTGTCTTTTAATGGTCCCTTTCCTTCTTTTGGCCCCACTATTGATGCAGTAGAGATAATAGTCGGGCTATTTTGCATTTTCATAGTTCTTTTTCCTATTCGCTTATTTCTCATTATCTCTTCTCCTTACTTAAATATAATTTGTACTATGTAGTAAACAAGTCCAAACAAAATAGAAGACCCTATTCCATAAACTAAAACAGGCCCTGCAATTTTAAATAAATTTGCTCCAACTCCAAGTACATATCCTTCTCGTTTAAATTCCATAGCTGGAGAAACTATAGAGTTTGCAAATCCTGTGATAGGAATTATTGAACCAGCTCCAGCTCTTTTTCCAATTAAGTCATAAACTCCCAATCCTGTTAAAAGTGCCCCAATAAAAATTAATGTTATTGATGTACAAGTCGACGCTGTTTGTTTATCTAGTCCAGCAAAGTTCATATATGAGTCGTTAATTCCTTGACCTATCATACAAATAATTCCACCTACTATAAATGCCATAATATAGTTTTTTATATATGGTGGTTTTGGGCTTATTTGCTCTACATAGTCCTTATATTTTTTATCTTGATTTTGTTGATTATTTGAATTGTTTTGATTTGGCATAAAGCTACTCCTTTCCTAACCTTTTATAGTTAATATTTCTATTATTGTTTGGAAAAAAGCAAAAAAAATACATCTTTGAAAAATCTTTATTCTAATAAATTTTTAAAAGAATCGATTTTTCTTAAATGTATTTCTCTAAATTATTTTTATGTAAAATCCTACATTTCTATATATGACTTTAATTTGTGTAAAACTTTTTTCTCTATTCTAGATACTTGAACTTGAGATATATTTAATAATTCTCCTATCTCACTTTGTGTTTTATCTTCAAAATATCTAAGCATAATAATTTGTCGCTCTCTTTTATCTAATTTTCCTAGTACTTCCTTAAGTAGTATATTATCTACCACCTTATCTTCTTCTGCCTCCCCTTTTTGAGATATTTTGTCGATAAGGCATATTGGAGACCCCTCTTCTTCATGAATAACTCCTTGTAAATATTCAACAGAAAAATTAGACTCTATTGCCATTACTACATCTTCTTTTTCTACCCCTATTGCTTCTGCCAATTCTTCTATTGTAGGGTCTCTACCTAGTTTTTTACTTAGCATTTCTCCTTGCATCTTAACTTTAATTGCAAGCTGTTTTAAAGAACGAGATACTTTGACCATTCCGTCATCTCTTAAATATCTTTTTATTTCGCCTAATATCATAGGAACAGCATATGTAGAGAATTTTACATTATAGCTAGGATCAAATTTATATATGGCTTTTATTAAACCTATAGAACCTAATTGAAATAAATCATCTCTTTCGTATCCTATATTTGAAAATTTTCCTATTACACTTCTGACTAACCCGAGGTTGCTAGATATAAGCAAAGCCTTAGCTTCTTCATCTCCATTTTGTACTTTTTGTATCAAATCTAGAGTTTCTTCATGGCTAAGTAAATGCTTCTTTTCTTCTTTTTTAGCAGTTATCCCCATAATCAAACCTCAATTCTATGTTAGATTTATTTAGGTACTTCAATTGTTTTAGTCATTATAACCTTTGTTCCTTCTCCTACGATTGATGCCACTTGCATATCATCCATAAAACTTTCCATAAATGAAAATCCCATACCAGAACGTTCTAATTCTGGTTTTGATGTAAACATCGGTTGTTTTGCTTCTTCTATATCTTCTATTCCTTTGCCATAATCCTCAACTACTACTTTTATTGTATTTTCAATTAGTTCACATCTCATATGTACAAACTTTGTTTCATCTTCTTCATATCCGTGAATAATTGCATTTGTAACAGCTTCAGATACAGCTGTTTTTATATCAGATAATTCATCTATAGTTGGATCTAATTTAGCTGCAAAAGATGCAACTATTACTCTTGCAAGGCTCTCATTCTCTGATTTTGCAGAAAATTTTACTTCCATAATGTTCATAATATAGTTCCCCCTTATTAAGAATTTATCGCATCTTCATATGATTCACATACTTTGATTATTTTTCCCATTCCTGATAAATTAAAAACTCTCTCAACCCTTGGATTCATATTTATTACAGATACATTTCCATGTACATTTGCGATTTTTTTATATCTGCCTATAATAACACCAATTCCTGAAGAGTCCATAAATTTTATATTGTGGAAATCGAATATAATATTTTTTATATTCTTTCTCATTATAATATCGTCTACATTTTCTCTTATATAATTTGCTACATGATGATCTAGCTCTGTTGTTGTAAATTGTACAAGCAATGTCTTATCATCTAAATAACATTTTATCATATTGCATTCCTCCCATTTGAAGTTTACTGATAATCAATTCGATTTTTTATAAATTGATTCCTTCAAAGAAATAACACTAGTTTTGTTTTATTATGTCTATGGAAGTTATAATACAAAACTAAAGAAATACTATTCATCATTATTTCCTATTTTGGAATTTATATACATGTATAAATTTAAAATAAACGATAAAGAAATCTTTATTCTAAAGAACTTTAAAGATGTAGATTTCTTTGAAATGCATAGACGGAAATTATATTTATTTATATATTTAAAAGGTATACAATTTCCTATGTATTATAGAAAGTGCCTGTAAAAAATTACAGGCACTGTATATTATTATTTAGTTATTTAATTATTATAATGGACTATTTGCTTCCATCCCTAGCCATTGGTATTGGTATGAATTATTTTGTAGTCAATTTACCCTATCTAAATTCGCAGTGACTACTTCTGCTACGGAAAACTTATATTATATATTAAATCTCACTAAATATTTATTTTTTAGGCATTAGGCATTACACCATATGATTTATCAACTTTTAATACAATGTTTTTCCAAACTAATCCTATAAGTACAGTTTGTACTGGTATCATAACAACTGCTTTAAATATACGTTGTGGTAACAATGCTAAATATCCTTGTCCCATTAATATATGAAGCCATGCTGTATCTAAGCATAAATTCATTCCTAAACAAACTATACAAGCTGCTAATATTATCCTTGGCCAAGTTTTTGGTTTTCTGTATAATACTAAGCCATAAATTACTCCTGTTAAAAATGCTGTTAGTGTAAATCCTGGGAAATACGAACCATTTGGAAATATCATCATTCCTAAAAGGTCTCCCAAAGCATATGCTACCCCTGCACTTAATGGACCGTACATCATTGCTATTATAGCAATTGGTAAAAATCCAAAGCCTATTCTTAAAGTTGCTGTATTTATTGAGCAAAATCTTGTTAAAATAACTTCTAAAGCTATTAATAAGCTAATCTCAACTAATTTTTTAACACTATTATTTTTCATAAATTTCCTCCTGTTTTAGCTAGTATACACAAATAAGTGATCTGCGTATGTGTGGAGGAGCGCAAAATATAAAAATTGTACTTTGTAATGTATTTTTATGATAATCAATATACCCTGCTTCTAATCCATTACTTTTAAATAACTTTTTGTTACCTTATAAAATTGCATTAAAAATAACCCTGGAATGGTAAATCCATTCGATTTCTAACTTTTATCTCATTTTAAGTATAGCAGATAAACTAAATATTTTAATCATATTAATTATTTTTTATTTAGATTTTGCATTAAATATATAATTTTTAAATCGAAAATCAAATTAAGCCTTTATTTTCAAAAAATTTGTATACAAAATAGAAAAACCACTTAAATATAAAATACTAA
>SKEW01000676.1_pt1 | contig 27716 bp, 43 predicted proteins | sample 4841441 | NCBI WGS metagenome assembly SKEW01 (sample SAMN11008799, study PRJNA524170) | human gut metagenome | isolation source: fecal sample from pouch patient p41 | place: Israel: Tel-Aviv | reverse complement strand
GGTAGAGACAGCTTGATTTTTCATTCTATTCTATGCTATACTATCAACCGCTGAATCCCTTATAAAATAAGGTCTAGACGGGTTTCAGCAAAGTGTGTTCGAGACCTTCCACACGTAAAACAAAACTTCATTTCTTACCTATTTATATAGGTTTATCGAGATATATTAGTCCTTGAAATTATTGATTTCTGCGGCTTTTATTATTTATCTTAGTTTATCCTCTTATATGCAATTTGGTACTTTTTTGGTACTGTACAAAATCAAAAAGAGCAGGTTGCCCCGCTCTTAAAATACATTTGCAATTTTCTCCATTTCCTCTGCTTTAGTATCCGGCAATACGTGGCTATATAGATCCATCGTCATAGCCAGAGAACTATGCCCAAGTATTGTCTTCAGAACCTGCGGCTGCATTCCTGCTTCAATCGCTCTGGTAGCAAAAGTATGGCGAAATACATGTGATGTTATGCGTGGGAAATCATATCCAGCTTCCCTGATGCGCTTTATTGTTCGGTCAATCTCCGCCTGCACTCTTTCCCGGCTAATCGGTCCGCCATTTTCATTACAGAAAAGATATTGATCCATCCGTAAAACCTTGAATCCCCAAAATTTCCGCTGCTCTTCTATATGCTTTACTATGGCAGCAGTCAAAGGAATATCCCTTGCTGATGTTCTTGTCTTTGGTGTATCCTCTATATACCCATGTCCTTCAATATACTTCAATGTTCTTTGTACATGAATCACATTCTCTTTTTTATCTACATCAGAATACTTTAGCCCCTGCATTTCCCCTTTTCTCATGCCAGTGCGTAACATTACTTCAAAGAAATGATATAGATAGCTTTCCTTTGCATATTCCATAAATAAAGCTTGCTGCTCCCTTGTCATTGCTTGCCTTGTTTGCCGTTCTGTTTGCCGTGGAAGTTCTGCTAGTTTGACTGGGTTCCTCTCTATCAATCCATTTCTCAACGCTTGCTGAAAACATCCGTTCAATACCGCTGACACAACTTTAATACTTGAAAGCGCATATCCCTCTTTTACTAGGTCATTGTATAGCTTTTGAATATGTTCGCCCCGGATCTCAGACATACTCTTCTGGCCAAGCTTACCCTCAATAACACTATGATAATACTTATCATAACTTGTATATGTGCCTATTTTCACTCTATTTTTCTTATACTCTTCCAGCCATGTTCTGAACCATTCATTTAGTGTTATTTTTTTCTTTTCCACGAATAGCCCATGCTCCAGTCTATATTTTAAATCCGTCATTTTCTTTTGAGTTTCCGTGACTGTACTCCCATGTACCATATATCTCTTACCTTGATACATGAATCTCCCTTCAAAACCACTATATCTTTGCTGTATTCCTTTAGGTAATTTTCTTCCTCTCTTATCAATTGCCATATTGTCTCCTTTCTGCGAACAACAGTTCGTATTGAAATAAGACTACATGACCGTTATAATCATGGTAGCCCTATATTTCATGTATTGGGTTATTTTGGTTTTGCCCCGTAGTGTTGCCGCACTGTGGGGCTTTTCTTTTTTAAGGTATCCAAAATGTCTTGATACTTTCAAAAATCAGCTTTTCGACCTTGACATTTCTAAACACCTTCTTTTCCCCTCCTCTCTGAATGTAGGTATTCCATACTCCTTTCAAGTAACTACAATCCCCATTCACTTTTTAACTGATTTAACAGCTGCATTTGCTGTGAAGTATCTCTATCTGGGTTTGCATCTGGATGGAATTTCTTAGATAGTTCCCGGTAAAACTGTTTCAAAACTGCCTTATCTTCTTCCTTGTAGGTATTCGATATTGAACCGCCGTAACTACTGCTTGAACCCTGATAGTAGTTATTGTAATATTCTTCGTAATACCTACGGCTTTCCTTTTCATATCGCTGTCTTGCTTCATAATCAGCTTCTATCTTCTTTAGATATTCCGGCTTCTGCAATACACCAAATACGTCATAGCACTTGTCATATTCATCTCCTGACACGTTATATTTTGCATTGAACTGCGCTTTATTCGCTGCATACAGAGTAGTTATCCTCTCATGCTCCTCATGTGTCTTATACTCTTCTGTCTTCCTAAACTCCTCTATAATCCGCTCTTGTATTGGCTCTAACTTCTTCTCAATCAGTGTGTAAATCTCTTCCTCTGAACAGTTCAACGCTTTGGTAGCAGCCTCTATTTTGCTGCCTCCCCAGTCATACAAGCAAAACTCATCTGTTGCAAGGTCATAATAATCAACAGTGCAAATTCCGATCTGCCTTTTCTTCACTTTCCCATTTTCCCGGTAGCTTTCATGAATCGTGATCCGGTATGCTTTCTTGATGTCTCTCTCAAAGCGTTCACTGCTGTATGTATGCCAGTAATGACTCTCATCCTGCCCTTGAATAGACATCCTCATATATTCCGATTTCAGTTCCTTTGGATATCCATTTTGATTCTTTCTTTTCCTCTCAACTTCTTGAATTACACAATACAATCTTTCTCGCCTCCTCTCCTGCTGCCGCTCCGGTTCTGATGTTGGCGCATCTTCCCAGAGAGGGCAGTTATTTCATGCTCTAGCAGTATTGGTAGCACACCAAAGCTTCGTATCTTCGGATTTATGCTTTCGTCTGAAATTAGGCAAACCTTTTACAACATTTCTTGAATTTTCGTCAATTTATTTTGCACATCGCAAGCCATATCCAGAATCATATTTGCTTTTACGCCTGCGTGTTCGTAATATGCACCTGCAATCTTCCATATATCATCTTTCTTCTTTATGTCTTGTCCGAAATATTCCTGACTTAAATCATTACTCAATACATAGATTCGTTCGAGCATTATTTCTACTTCAGTCGCAGCGTTACTGATTTCAATTTTCTGCATAATAAATTCCTCGTGTTGTTCTTGCCTTGCGCTCTTATTTTTATTCTCCAATGGTATCAATCCTTTCTCTTGCAAAGGGGCAGCAGACGTGTTATACTCTGCTTAACCCCTTGTACTGGGTTATTTGCTCATACAGTGTTGCCGCACTTGTATGGGCTTTTTCTTATCTTGTAACTGAAATCACCTGTATATCTGGCTGAATCCGAATTACATTTGAAACCGGCTCAAGCTTATACATTCTAAAGCGTTTCGCTCTTTTCTTTCGGCTTATCCATTCTCTTAATTTTCTCATGCTGTTACCTCCTGTACTTGCGACTGTCCGAAAAACCTTGCCTTATAGGTTGCTCCGTCTCCTCTACTCCCCCAGATCAGCTCTGCTCCGAACAGTGCTTTACTGCCGTGTATCACCTCATAACCTGCTTTCTTCCACTCGCTCCATGTTTTTGTTACTTCCTGAATACCTGCTGCCGCTTTCGCTCTCTCAATACGTTCAGAATTGACACTTTCCGCTTTTGCAGTGAGCCATGCTCTGTGTAAGCATTCAGCAAAAGAAAGTTCTTTATATTTTCTGTAGTTCTTCCATGCCCTTAACATGATTGATTTCAAATCGTATCTCATTGATCTTCCTCCATTTCTTTAAGATATTGTAGGCATTCGGCTGAATCATCTTCCTGGCTATTGCTCTCCTATTGATACACTCACAGGGATATGGTTTTCAGCTTAGCAGCTTTTCGGGCTGTTCGTTTGCCTTGCTTTATCTTATGGTCTTATTATACATATATTTACACCAATAGTCTATTGGCGTTTTTACTATATTTACACCAATATATTTGTTAATATTTTATATTTACATCAATAGATTTTTGGTATATAATTGATGTATCATAGAAAAATTATATCTATTTTGAAATCTCACGGAAGAAGGTGACTATATGCCAGAAGAAGCAAAAACTAGCAAGGCGCAGCAAAAAGCAGTCAATAAATATGTTAAAAACAACTATGACAGAATCAATGTTACTTTCCCAAAAGGACAAAAAGAAGTAATTAAAAAACACGCGCAAAAAAACGGTGAAAGTGTAAATTCTTTTATTATTCGCTCTGTCAATGAAACTATGGAACGTGACTCAGAATAACCCTCATGCGTACATAATCGCGTCTACAGACTCTTTTTAGGGACTCAAATAATGAAGAATACTCTTTTTAAGGACTCGGAAATCTTGCAATACACCTATTTAGGGCATTACAAATATGAAGTATAAACTTGCAGAATATGTTGAGATATGCTATATTGAAGATACAAAAAGGGAAACCGCAAGCGGCTTACCCCGAACAATGATTTACTACCCTAACGGGCAGCCGTCACATGTGCGAGATGTGGCGGCTATTTTCGTTTATCCTTGAAAATCTCGTAACAAAGACCTACAAGGGCAACAATGAATATTAACAACTGAATCAAATCAGAATATGTAACATACATTAGCATCGCCCTCCTTTCTTTCGTCTGGAGGGTTGCCCCTCCGTAAAAGAGGGTAAGCCGCCCGGCTTTGGTTTCCCTGCCGAGATTATAGCATATTCTTAATTGTGGCAATTATAGTTATCTATTGCAACTTTGCACATTCTTTACATACTACCATATACTCTAAAAACATAAAGTTGTTTGTTCTAATTAAGTTTCTTAACACTTTTTTTCTCATATACAATACCTACATAGACATCAAACATATCTTGAAAACCGTTCAGCAAATCACTCTGATTATAAAAGCATTCTTCCTCATCATTTCTTGTGTCATTTTTCTGATACATATTCATATAAAAACCAGCTTCCTTTTCACCAATTAATGGTAAAATCGTTTGATATACAGAATGTTTATAGGAATTTGAAATATTATTTAAAATATTCAAAAATCCTACATTTCTGTCAAAGCATCTCATCTTTCTGTTTTTTTTGCTTAAATATTTCCCTATAGAATCTATTTCAACTTTGACAACTTTCTTTCCATGTTCCCATTCGTTCATCATCCACACAAGCGAAATCATATCATCAACAGCTCTTCTAAGATGAAACACTATTTCTTCCTGCAAAAATGAAAGTTCATAATTCACATTATTTCCAACTTTCCCTTTTTCTTCCCATTCACGCACATGTTGCATGCATAAAGAATTAATTCTCCCAATTCTTTGAAGTATGTTCGCATGTTTCAGCTCCAAAATGCTGAAACGTTGCCGGAAACTGTAGTTTGTATCAACTTTATATCCTCCTCTTTTATTAACAAATTGTTCAATACTTATCTTTTGTTTCACTTTTTACCACCTCTTATCTAAAAATTATATCATATCTTCAATTTCAATGTTTTCTGACATCTCCTGCAATAATCATTTTACCATTCCCCCCAACATTTCTTTGCTATCATTCCTAAAAAATGTCGTATTTCACGATCCCCTAGTTCGGCACATCACCGGGTCAGCTCAAAATTGAGCTTACCTGAACCCGTACTTTCCGGTACGACTTGGATTTACTCGACGCAAAATTACGTTCAGTGACTTATACTCAAAATTAGGATGTCAGTTTAACTGACTTCTGAAATTCAGATGTGACTAGTAGTAACTTCCGAAAATTGAATGCTATTTCCACACTTGTGGGGAAACGGCAGCAGGTCTCTTCAAAATGGTGCATACCCCTATTCGCACACTTATGTGCGTAACCAGAGCAATTCTACTGCCGTTAAAATTTATGTCAGCATCTTGATCTCCTCAAAAGTGAGGAAATTACTCAGAAATGCTCAGTTCTAAAGGTTAACAAATGTTAACACTTCTCTTGCTTCAGTACAGCCGTACTCACAGGTACGCTTGTTATTCTATGTACCCACAAATACGTTGCAATTCTATCTGACACTCACGAAAAAGGTTAGCAAAAGTTAGCATTTTTACCCCTGTTTTCCGATTATTTCCGCTGATTCCTGCTTTTCATCCATGTTCAAGAAGTAGTTATTCTATGGGCTTTTCCCGTACCTACGCCCATTTTATTTTCTACTACAAACCTAAGGAAAATTTATTTTCACAGATCTGCACTATTGGAAAGAGCCCTCTCTCCCGATTCTCCTATGCTCCTGCTGCCACCTCAAAGGGAGGGGGGACTGTACATCCCCTAGTATCTCATATTCTCCTCATATCCGAGTTTTTCTACTTCTCCTATATTCTTTTATTCCATTTGTTATAAAACAGCTGCATAAGCAAAATACGCGCTCACAGAGGATGTTCTTTTCATTTATTACTTGTACAATGCTAATTTCCCTTTTTAGGGTGTCTAAAATGTCCGAATACCTTAGCATTTCTTAATATTTCTGAGCATTTCTGAGCATTCAACCGAGTATTTCCGAGTGCTACCTTAACATTTCTTAACATTAGCTATTATCCTACTACCATTCTAACGCTTCTCTTTCAACTTCGCTGGTCCATGTCCTCTTAAAGCTTTCCACTCCCACATGATGAATCGGTGCAGCAGAGAGATATTCTTCAAAGTACCTCTTAAGCTTCCCACACCTGCGTGGCAGCCTTAAAGTTCGCATAGCCTTACTCTCAATAGATCTCACTGCACTTGCACTGATTCCAATACTATCTCCGGCTTCCTGCAAGGTCTTATGTTCTTTATATCTCTGCCGGATTACTTCTGACTGTTCCCCTGGCAGCAGGTCTACTGCTCCCCATAGTTCCTTTGACATGGCAGCAGTATCTAATTGCATGGCAATATCTTCCTCAATATTTATGTCTGCTGCTATTGTATCAGCAATAGATAACTCCTCTTCTCCGTCTATTGGCTCGCTGATACTCTTTATTTGAGCCTTTCTGATGTTCTCTTTAATCTGTGCAAGCTTTTCCCTGCTGACACCTAGAAAAGCGCTCATTTCACACTCTGTCGCTTCTCTGCCGTAGTATTTGCGGTATTCACTGGAAACTCTTCGGTACTTCTGAATTTCTTCCCTTGCCCCTACCGGGATACGGACCGCACTGCCGCAGTTATCAATATACCGCTGCATGATTTGCTTAATCCAAAACCCGGCATAATTGATGAATGGCACGCCTTTATCTTCATCATAATGTTCTACTGCTGCACACAACCCAATGTAAGCCTCCTGCTTTAAATCTTCAATTTCTACAAAACCCGAGTAACGCACCGCCATTTTATGAATAAAGCCTTGATTCTGCTGCCACAAAGAAAGCATGCATTCCGCTTCATTCTCCCCTGCTCTGATCCGGGCAACTAACTGTTCATTTGAATATTTCCCGTTGTTCATCCGCGGTTCAATATATTTTATTGCTGTTTCATTTGACATCGCAAGCCCACTCCCTTTATAATTAAATTAACGAATATCGGAAACGGGCTTGCTTATGGTGGCAGGCTCTTTTTTTACTTTCTGTATGGGCTACTCATACTTAACTGACCATCCAGATATGAGACATTGATGTACTTCCCTTCTTCATTCTGAAACGTCATACAGAGAGCCTCTCCCTTTTCTCCTGTCTCACGATCTTTGGTTATACAATCTTCCAGATCAATCAAAACACACCGTCTTAACCCTTCCATGTCCTCTGATCCATATACCGGATGTTCTACAATCTTCTCTACCTTTGCTTTCTCCATTCCGAGCCGGAAGGCTTTCTGCATCGCTTCGTACTGATCCACGCTTTCTGCGTTGATCTGCATAATTTCTTCCGTTGCCATTTCTGGCAGCAGTTCGTCCTCTTCTTCCAGAGATGCATGCTCTCCAATTAATTTCTTTACACCGTTCATAGCCACCTCTAAAGCACTTGTTACACTTGATTCAGTTTCCTCACGTTCCTCCTCTGTCATAATTCCGTTGCTGTATCCATTGATTCCTGCTGCAACTTGATAATGTGCATACTCTAAACTATTTAAAATATTTTGCAACTGCACTTCCGCTTCTGTCATTTCAAAAAATAATTTATTCATACTCTTTTCCTCCTATGCTTCTAACATTTGAATGTAATATACCGGAACCGGAATCAATATACCGCCTTCCAATGTAATAATTCCCATATTTCCTTGAAACTCAAGTAACTCTCCTTTTACTTCATGAAAAGGCATTCCCCTTTCTCCCGTCTTATCTTGTGCATTCATCAAAAGAGAAGCCCACTCTTTCTTGAATAGTATTTTGCTCTGTCTAGTCTCCGGTGCTTGTGCCGGGATCATTGCTCTACATTTCTGTGACATGTTTCATCTTCCTTTCCAATTCATTTACAAATGCCAGCACCAAGTCTTTTGAAAACTCTGTTTGATATTTTCGGTAAAAAGAATCACTTTCTGCAATCACCTTCTGCCAATATTCATCCGTCTTTTCTACTTCCCAGTGATCCTGCAACAGCTTCCAAAAGTCTTGAAACATTTCAAATTCTTCACTACCCTTTAATAATCTTACTCTTCCCATACTCTCTTAATCAAACGGCGTTGGTTTCCGTACCGTCTTGAATCCATCGTTTCCCTTCGGTACCTCTTCTGTTTCTTGAAACCTCATTTCATTCCCATCAAAGCGGTATACTATCTTCCCGAGTTCCCCCTGCCGATTCTTGTCCACCTTCAGCCCTTTCCTAGTCTTGTCCTCATTGTCTAAATTCCACAGAAGGATAATAATACTTGCATCTTGCTCAATATCTCCTGCTTCCCTGAGTTCTCCCATTGTCGGCTCTTTCGTTTCTCTCATTTCACTAGTTCGATTTAATTGTGACAATGCAATGATTGGAACATTCAGTTCCATCGCAAGGGCTTTGATTGCTTTTGAGATTGCCCCTACTTCACTAGCTCGGCTCTGATATCTAGTGTCAGCTCTTACCAACTGCAAGTAGTCAATGATAATACAATCAAGCTCTTGATGTCGGCATTCATTGCGGATCTCAGAAACTGACTTCGTTCCACTACTGACAAGAATGTCCATTCCTTCTAGTGTCCTGTTTGCCTTGTCAAAACGCTCCTTTTCATCTCCTAAGAATTGTATCGCCCTTCTGATACGATTTAGCCGGATTCCGCTCTGATTGCTTAACAATCTTTCATATACCTGCTTTTCTGACATCTCTAGATTATAAAATCCAATCCGTTTTCCGGCTTTTGCCATTTCCAGAATGATCTGCGATGTAAAAGCCGATTTTCCTACTCCTGGCCTTGCTCCGATCACAATAACATCGCCACCCTCTAATCCTCCGGTAATATCATCAAGTTTTGAAAAACCGGTATATAACTTCGCTTCTTTCTTTTCTCTGAAATACTGGTCCTCATAATCTCCTACTATGGTCGAGAGCTTTTTAGACTTACTTTTCTCACTACGTTTCAATGATTCTAACTCTTGTATCAAATCAGCAATCTGATATTCCACGCCTGCTGCCGATACTTGCGTCTGTGATAATATTTTTCGGAGTGTTTCTGCCTTATAGTCCTTTACAATACTGTTACCATAACTTTTTAATTCTGCCGATGTCAGTGGCAGCAGGGCGCATTCTTTCAAAATCTGCCCTATGTACTGTCTGGTATACGATTCACTTTCAACTGCCTGCGTGATAGTGACTAGGTTTGCTGGTTGGCCAATATCATACATTTTTACGATTTCTCGGTATATCTCCTTGAGAACTGGATCATGAAACATATCTGGCTTTAGGATGTCATAAACCTTGTACAACTCCTTGTTATCCATCAAAAGACAGCCAATCACTGATTTTTCTGCCAGATCACTCACTCTGTTCCACCTCCACATAGTCTAGAAGCTGACTTCCCATCAAAGTATCAAAGTTTTTATAATACTCCAACTCTGTCCCATGTTCCCTCTGCTGTTCCACATAGGTGTATACTGCAAGATACATTTCACGGTTTGTCAGCTTTCTGCGTTTCCCATTCACTGATCTACCTTTCAGCCAGGAACAATAGTTTGCGAATGCCTTTGTTCTGCCTCTCTTTTTCGGATAAATTGCATAGATTTTTTCAAAGTTTGACTCACGTTCATCCGGTTCCGGTGAACATATATTATTATTTATATCTATCTCTTTCTCTATCTCTAACTCTGGTGTAGAATTCTTGTAAGATTTCTCACATACTTCCTTACATGATTTCTCATTTTGTATTCTGTTGTAATACCTTCGTTGTCGATCTGCTTCTGTGCTACTCTTCCCTATAAAATTTTGAATATCCATCATATAAATAGCTCCGGAATCAAGAATCTCAATAAGTCCCAACTCTTTAAAAATATCCAATGCTTTCTCTAAAGTTCCTATCTGATGACGTGTTACACTTGCAAGCATCTGAGAATTGTATGGGATTGTCCCATTCAGCATCAATCTGCCATTATCTTTCAAACTTCTGAGATATAACTTCATCAAAATATTGCTGTATAAATATCCATCTTTCATGCTCTCTAGCAGGACCATGCTGTCTGATTCAAAAAAATTCTCTTTCAGTTTGAGGTAATAATATTTTTTATTATCTGCCATATCTTCTACACCTCACTTCTACCATTTTCTTCTAAAACAAGCACCCCATCACTAAATAAAATGATATAACCTTTTTGATCTAAAAGCTTCAAATCGCCTTCACTTGCATTAGCTATTCTTGCAATCTGTTTTGGATTTTTCACAAATCCTTTCACATCCGCTCTCATTCCCAAATGAAAATATAAATTTTGAGAAGATATTGGCATTTCTAAAAATTTATCTGTACATACCACATCTGCCGAAAACATCCGTCTATTCGCCATCTTCTTGCCCTCCGTTCATATCCTGCTGCCCTTCCGGAACTTTTAACGACTGTTTCGCACTTCTTAAAGCAAGAAATGTATTCTTCGCTCTATTCTCTAGTGCCTTACAAAACTCCGCCGTTTCTTTGCGATTTGCCGGAAGGAAGTAACCTCCAGTAGTTGATGAACAGATGACTGCTCCTCTACTACGTTCCGCAGCAATATACTGTTGAAGTTCTCTCGCAGAACTGCACCCGGTAAGCTGCACTAATTCTTTTGTTGATATTGCGTTTTCTTTGCCCACTGGCAGCAGGCTTTGAATTTGGAAGTCAGCCTTGCCGGACTGTTTTCCATGTACTTGGTTATTTTGGTTTTTCTGCATTATTTTACTCCTGTTAATGAATTGAAATACTGATCTACTTTTACCCTATCCCATAAAACGCGCCTACCTATTTTGACTTTTGCACCAATTTCCTCTCCTAACTTCATTGCATTGTTGCGCCCTAAATTGGTGTAGGCTCTTAGTTCCTCCGTGTCCATTAAACGGGATTCCCCTGTGTTTACTGTTACCGCTTTGCTTCTCATCATTGAAATCTCCTTTCAATTTATCCTTATTTAATGAGTTTCATTGACTGTATTATAACATCTATGTATAATAATATTAACAACAATGTTTAATTTTTATTTGTTTACTATACCAATCCAAACAATCTCGATTAAACTAAAACAAAACTCAATCTAACATTTTCGTTGTATTAAATGTTGAATATCAGGAGGATCTCATGAAATCAGAATTGCAAAATAAGGATTTAAAAAGTGGTAAGCGGGTGCGAGAATGCCGAATCCAATTAACTAATGAAAACATTTTAAACGGCAAATACGAAATTATTACTCAAGAAAAATTAGCAGAAGCAATAGACTGTAGCACAAATCAGATATCATATATTGAGTGTGGGCGTAGAAAACTTTCCCTAGGACTTGCTCGTTCTATGGCTAGTATTTTTCATGTGCGCCCAGAATATCTGCTAGGCGAGGATGATTTTCGAACTGAAGAAGATATACGTTCATGTCAAAATGATATGAGAATAAAAGATATGCAAGCTGCCCTTAATTATCTTCGTAGTTTAGGTTTATATTTAATACCATATAACATTTTATATTGTAGTGTAACCGGTCTTTTTAAAAATCTTTCAATATTAACACCTTACATACAAAAAGACGCACTAGAACAACTAAAGCAAGAATATGATTTTACCTTGTCTACCTCAGATTTTTTTAAAAAATATTACGGGGAAAATTGTTCTGTTGAACTCTCCTCCCCACTTCCGGATATGCCTTTTTTGCGCACTGAGGAACTTGCTAAAGGCTTGATTAATGAACAAAGCTTATATGTTGATTGCTCAGATAAGCGAAATTTAATTAGAGAAAATTGTGAGATAGCACTATATTTCAAAATATACTATAATAATAAATTTGTTCGCACGATTTCCGAAAATAATCTGCAAGACTTTGTTAAAAAATTAGATGCATACACAAAATGTACGATAGAAACTATCCTTTTTTAATAGATCCCATTATTCTATATAAGCCTCGAGTAAAACTTACGGTATCTCAACTCCTGGGATACCTCTTTTTGATTCTTTTTCCCATTTTGTACTTTTTTGGTACTTTTCTTGATTCTAGTAAGAGAACATGCTATACTATCAACCGCTGAATCCCTTATAAAATAAGGTCTAGACGGGTTTCAGCAAAGTGTGTTCGAGACCTTCCACACGTAAAACAAAACTTTAAAAACCATACTTTTTTACATTTTTATCATGTTATATCTTCCTTTGAAACGTTATGTTTCAAAGGATTTTCTTTTTATCACCTTCTTTCTTGTGACATCCAAAGTTGGACATTTTTTTGGACAAAATAATAGACAGGATATATGGACTATCCTGCCTTAAAACGCTTTTGATATTTTGTTCATTTCTTCTGATTTTGTATCTGGTAATACATGAGAGTATAAATCCATTGTCATAGCCAAGGAACTATGTCCCAGTATTGTTTTTAAAACCTGTGGCTGCATTCCTGCCTCTATGGCTCTTGTAGCAAAGGTATGGCGAAAGATATGAGATGTAATTCTGGGAAAGTCATATCCGTCTGCTCTTATCCTTCTAATAATACGATTGATTTCTCCTTGTACTCGTTCTCTGCTCAAAGGCTCACCTTCCTCTGTGCAAAATAAAAATCTGTTTATTTTTTCTACTGGAAATCTCCAATAATTACGCTGTGCATCCAAATACTTTTCAATCTCATTTGTTAATGGAATATCTCGTAAGGATGTTGCAGTCTTTGGTACATCCGTAAAGAATGCTGTTCCAATCTTATCCTCATATTCCTTAGGGATTTCCACATCTTTAGAAATTTCATAATCTTGAAGATTTTCATACTTCAATGTTCTCTGCACATGGATAACACCTGCTTTCTTATCTACATCCAAAGCATATATAAGTCCTCGCATTTCTCCACTTCTCATACCTGTTCTTAGCATAATTGCAAAGAAATTGTATAAGTAGCTATCTTTTGCATATTCCATAAATAATTGTTGCTGTTCCTTAGTCATGGCTTTCTTTTTTGTCTTTGCCTTTTCTCTTGGAAGTTGTGCTAATTTAACTGGATTCCGTTCAATTATTCCGTTTTTATGTGCCTGTTTAAAGCAGCCATTCAAAACAGCAGACGCAATTTTAATAGTAGATATGGCATATCCATCTTTTGCCCAGTTATTGTATAATTTTTGAATATCGTCACCTCGGATGCTGTTTATTTGCTTCTTGCCTAACGGTTCTTTAATCATTCCCTCGTAATATTTTTGATAACTCAAATATGTACCTACTTTTACCTGATTCTTTTTATACTCCTTCATCCAAACATGAAACCACTCCTCGAATGTTTGTCTTGAATTATTCACATACATCCCATGCTCCAACCGATACTTTAAATCTGTCAATGCTTTCTGCGTTTCTCCTATCGTTCGACCATGTACCGTATAGCTTCTGTATTCATAATTCAAACGCCCTTCGTAAGTCTGTCCTCTTTGACGTATCCCCTTAGGTAATTTCCTACCTTTTTTATCAACTGCCATTTTTCCATCTCCCTTATCTGGAAGAGGGTATAACACGCACCCTCTTCCTATATATATTAATTTGCAAGCATTTCAAGGTAATCATTAATTTTGTCGATTTTAATCAGAACTCTTTTTCCTATTTTAATCCTTGCTCCTGCCTCCACTGAAATCTTGTCTGCCGTTGCCTGTCCGCAGCCTAGAAGTTGTGGTAACTCTGTTCTGGAAACACAAATCGCATTTTCCTGGTATTGTTCTTTCACCTTTTTCGTTTGCCTCATACTCTTACCTCCAATATAATTTTCCGCAAACCGGATTTTTCTTTGCCAGCATTTTGCTCCTGCCAGTATTTGCCCCTAGATTATTTACAATAGATAGGGCTGTTTCATAATCTATATTTCTTCTTGCTCGAAAAAAACGTAAATCTATCCTATTTCGATAGCAGAACTGGTCAATATTATCCATTTTGGTAAATCCGACTTTGTTTTTGTTATAAAATACGATATAACATTTTCGGCTTTTTATCTGATAAAGCCTGTTTGGTACAAAATTTCCCCAAGAAAATTTTTCAGTCAACTTTTCAACTAGGCTTTTCATCATTTCATAGGCTTCTGCGTAACTTTCATATTCTATTTTCTGCAGTTTCATTTTCTTGCTCATTGTATTCGCAGCTGCCTCAGATAAGAAAATCCCTGCGCAATACTCCGTCTTAACCAACCACACCATTTTCTATTCTCCTTATCTGCCAACAAGTTTTCTCTCCTTTTTTTGAAGACTTTTTTGCCAAAATGTCATACTCAGGGAAATTTTGTTTGAGAAATTCACCAATAATCTTTTTCCCCGGAACTCTCGAATTTTTCATTTCATAGTTCAAATCATAGAGAAAATCTCCCACTTGTTTTCTGAATATATCTTGCTGCTCTTTATTTAGCCACTTTCCCTCTACATTTTTTAGTAGCACTTGAATTTCTGAGAAAATTTGTGCTTCATCGAATTTTCTCAGGTCATTTTCTTCTGAAAATGTTTCGTCCATATTTATCCACGATAGTTGCTCTTTCACAAACGCCCAATCATCACTTTTCATCTTTTCACACATTTCTATAAGAAATTCTGCGATTTTTTCTAATTTATATTTTCCTGCCTCATTTCTTTTCAGTTGACCATTCCGATAAACATAAAATTTTCTCACTGTTTCATAAGCCTCTACAGATTCAAGCATCTTCTTTATTAGATTTAAATTCTCACTCATCAGGTCAAGCATCTTTTTTATGCCTAAAGAATAATATCCAGAAAAATATCGTACATCTTTCTTGGGAATATATAACTGCAACTCTTCCCCCGGTTTAAACCTCTTTCTGCCTAACATTTGCAAAAATTCTGTCTTGGAAATCGTATCTATTACCACATGCTTCAACTGGGAATCGTGGAAATTTACCCCGTTATCCAACAATTTGGTTGTGATAAGAACTTGCGTTTGAAATCGTTCCTCCTGAACGATTTGCCGTATTACCTCTACTTCTTTTTTGTCTGAATGAATAATCTCAAATGGAACTTTTATTTCATTAATCCACTTCTTGACTCCATTTTTATTGCTTACAAACACAAGCCATTTTTCCTGACTTTGGTTTATTTGATTTACAATTTGATTGTAGTCTTCGAAATAATAAGTCCTAACATTTCTTTTTTTCTTTGGAATCTCGTAGTACCATACATAACTCTCCATTCTTATCGTTTCATAAGTGCAGGTTTTCAGTAAGTCATAGGAAATAATTTCATTTTCTACGACTCTTGAATTGTAGAATATGTCACCCAATAGCCCTGTATCTACCAAATATTCCTCAGCTTCCTCAATCGTTGCAGACATAAAAACTTTTATGCTGCTAACTTTCCCGATAAAATCCAACAAAAATTGCACTTTCGGATTAAAAGTGGAGTCTTCCACTATGTAATGGATTTCGTCGAATACAACATATTTGTATCGCAAGGTATCATGATATTTACTGTCACTTCCATATTCGACCAGTTCCTGTATTTTTTGATAGCTCGCAATTGTTATTCCATCAAACTCTTCAATGCTTTCAATCCAAGTTAAATCCTCTGTTGGAAGATTTTGCTCTTGAGCAATTTTCATTTTAATTTGTTCTTTAAGCAAATATCTGTTGCTTAAGAATAAAACTTCCTTCCCCTCTTCTTGAGCCTTTTGCATAAGCTGAGTTAGCACGAAAGTCGTTTTTCCCGTTCCCGTAGGCGCATTAATAAAAACACTTTCACCGTTTTTCCAATTTTGGTAACTCTCTCCGATATAATCTCCAACGAACATCTTTCTTGCCCCTTTCTTGTTGATGCTCAAAGTATACCAAATTATTTTTGTGTTTCACTCCCTATTCACTGGCAACTTTTTTTAAAATTCTAGCCATTTTTTTATCCAATCAATAGTCAAATTGTTTTAAATCTTCCTATATTGAAATTTTTACTTTATTCGTATATTATGATTTTAGACATTTTTTCCACCAAAATTGACTATATGCTTCTATCTGCTATAGTGTTACTAACTTATTTGATTTGAAAGGAATTCATTTATATGCCAGAGATTTTTGATAGAACTTTAGATTTTCTCTCTCTTTTCAAGGTGATTTCATCCACAGAAAACACTTTTCTAGAAACTAAGAAATTTTTATCCGATAGATTTCTTATATCCTTCGACTCCATTGCCGAAGACATAAATTCATCTAAAGACATAAATCTTGATGAGATTTTTTCAATCATATATCACTATACCTATGGATATTCACTTAGCCACTTTAATGAATGTATTTATGGTGATTATACAAATACTGACCGTATTATGTCTTTTGATAGAGAAAATCTAAAAAAATTAGATGAGCAGCTTAAACTTCATTGTATTATATCATCGCTTTATACAATTTCCGCTATTACCGAATGTAACCATGAACGCTTACTAAATTTGCCCAATTATTATGATGAAAAAACATATTTCAGGGCTAAAGAAAAAACTTTTACAATTCCTAAAATAATTGGCAATGATAAAGAATCGATAGGGAAAATATCCCGTGCCTTTTCTTCTTTGACAAAACAGACTCTTAATAAAAAAACTCCATTATTAAATGAACATATTTTAGGAAAATACTTGAACTATTATTACGGAAAAAATTCTTCACCCGAAATAGCAAAATTCCTTCGTGAATTTTCTTTTGACCTTATTGTAAATCAAATGCAAGGTGGTCTTAATTTCGTAACAACATTAAAAACCATTAGCAGCCACCAAAAAGGGGATAATAATTACCGCCGAGAAGTCAAAAGATTCCTCACAAAAATGAAATTACTTGATAAAAATTTTGTATCCACAGATAAGTCCAATCCTACTGTTTTATTATATAATTGGAAAAAAGAACATTGTTTTCATATCAATATGCTAAAATACCTTATAGAGCAAAATGACTGCTTAGAAATATTCAATGCTGCCGAAACATTACTTTCTTTCCCTGTAATGCTTTCATTGAAACCATTGGACCATATTTTACACAAAGAATCTTCTTATATAGACTTTATTTTAAAATATCTTTCCGGTATTACGTTTCCAGTATTCAAATATTCTTTTTTCATTGCAATATGTGAACATTGGAATTACTCGCTCGAAGATATTAAAGACCCCCTTTTAAAATACTTAAACACATACTCGTTTGAATCCTTAAATTATTCGCATGAATTAGATTCAAATAGTATATTTGGGAATAAAATTGATACACTCGGTTCAGCCTTATTACAGACATACCATGCAGATCAGTATGCTACTTTTAAACCTTTTGATGATTCATTTGAAATCAAGGTACAATCTTTAAATACAGAATATCCTCTCTGCTTTTATCAAGGTACAATCGGTCTTGCATATTATAAAAATATCCTCTGTTAATATAAAAACGAATTTTATCATAACCTAAAATGATTCTTTTCATAAAATATAAGGGACAGACTCATACATCTGCCCCTTATATTTCTCATATGATTTTTTATACTGTCTGTGTGATTTCTTTCTCTAAGACTTCGACATCATCTAAGGTCAAACCAAAATAATTGGCAATTTCTTCTTTTGCCAATTTTCCATCTCTTAATATTTTTAAAGCAATTTCTTTTTTCTCTTCACTGATTAACTCTTCGATAATCTTACACATAGTTGATACAAACTTTCCCTCCATATCAGCTTTTTTATCATTATCTTATCATTTCCTTTTTTTGATTTCAATATTGCCCTTAGTCAGATTCTGCAGCAATAGAAGAGTAGGAGAGTAGTGACCTTTTTTAATATGTGATTCTGTTTTGTCTCCAGTCATAATAATAGGCATGATTTGATAATCGTTCATCTTCTGTTACCTGTTCCTCATTGACGTTTCTTACCATAGTACTTAGTGTTTCCATGTCGTATCCATCAGTATCTTTCACCAAAATCAGCTCGTGGACGCTAGACGGCAAAATATAGAAATTCTGTTTTCCAACTATTTTTTGAAACATCTCGGCACACAGAAAGATTCCTGCAGCACCAAAATATTTTATTTGATTTGTCAGCACATACATAGGTTCTGCTTCTTCTATTTCTTCTTCAGCATCTTCGGTAATACCCAAAAGATTTTCTTTGACTACACTGTTAAGACTTCTTACCCGATAGCCATCCGTTTTCAAATTTTCAACTGCCTGATGATGAATTTCATACTCACTGACCTTCCATGATTTTACCATCTGTTTTGTAATCTTGATACTTCCAATTCCCACTTCCGTAACACGAATAACATAAAGGATAAGAAAATCCAAGTATTCCTGATAGAAATATTTCCCTTTCAAATCCTCATTTTCTTTCGCTGACACAAGCATTGGATATACCTTATTCTGAACTTTCTCCCAACGGTTCATATTTTCAATACTTTTTAACTCTGCCATGATTTTTTCCTCGTTCTCTTTCTGATGCTTATATACTACACAGATTTCTTCCACACACTCTGAAAATTCTTTCTCTTGTAAATATCTCTCAAAACATTCCTCCAAATAGATAATAGGCATCACTTGCTGCGGTTCCTGCGTTTTTCTGATAGAAAGACCTGTTTTTTCTGTTCCGTTAAGTTTCGGATTTGTAGTAATCTGTACTTCATAATTCTTTCCTAAATGCTCTTGTATCTTCTCTCTTATTTTCTCTACAAATGTTCTGTAATCCATAATCCACTTCTCCTCGTATTTTATCTCTTTCTACGCTATTTCTTCTCTGTATTCTGCATCCCAGATTTCTTCACCATGAATTTCACTCATATCATCTGACAGTTCCTTTTTGATTGTTTCATCATTGGACAGTGCCTTCCGAAAATCTGTCTTCAATGGTGCATATTTCAAAGCCTGTTTGATAACGGTTTTCTTCGCCATGCCAATATAATTGCTCTTCCAGGGACTAAAGGAAGAATCAAATGCTTTTGAATATTCCTTTGCATACGCATCCATTGCTGTTTTACTCATAACCTCAAATCCAAATCCTCCATTCACGAGTTTAAAGAACCCATAAAACAAACGAACTTCTCCTCGCTCTCCTAAAGTCGGGCAATGTTCCAGTTTCGGATTCAATCCTAATTCATAGGAAAAATCGTCATTTTCATAAACTGCCTGTGCTGATATAATCTGCATCTGCGGATTGCGGTAACTTAAATCAATCAGTCCTTTATAGCCAATCTGAAACTGACATTCCATTACTCCCTTATTGTTATAAGGAATCAGATATGCCTGTCCCAGTGGGGTATTGGGTTCCAATCCAAGTTGTGCTGCATTCATTAGCGCCGCAAGAAAACTCATCTGCGTACATTCTCTTAACTTTGGTGTCGTATTTAACGCAGACAATGCCATTCTTGTAAATCGTTCTGGCGTAATGACTTCTGGCAGGGCCTTTTTAATTTCCGGTTCCATAGCTTTAATTAAATCTGCAATGCTCATAGACTTGGTTAATTTTGTTTCGCCCTTTGTATTTTCAGCCTTTTTGGCTAATTCTTCTTTTATTCCCGTCATTTTCTTTGCCTCCTAAAAATATACAAAAATAAGAGGCAGACTGTTACATCCACCTCTTAATCTTTGTTCCCTCTATTCCTGTTCGGTTAAATATTTTTCTACTGCTTCCAGAAAAACCTTTGCACTTGCAAGCTGGTTCTCCGTTTCTGTTCTTCCTACTATGAAAAAATCGTCATAGTCCGATTTTTCTCTCAAAAAGGAACTGCTTTTTATAATTACGGATAATTCCTTATCCATGATACCTTCCTTAATATATTCCTTATTGAAATATGCAATCACTCCCGAATGTTTGGAAGAATCGAAACCTTTTAAAATATTCATAGCTCTCATTGCGTGAAAGATTGCATAATAGGAACGGTTTAAAGAAGTTTTATACTGACCAATCTTCAAGTTGTCCTCCGCTGCTGAAAGCATTTCTTTTGCCCGTTCCATACGGTATCCTGCCAGTTCTTTTAAGCTGCTTTCCACAAAACAACACCTTCCTCTCTTACATTCTTATAGAAAGGAAGAACTTCTCCCCATTTTTCTAACTGTTCTTCTCGAATATCAACGATTGAAAACACTCTGTTGTATTGAATATCCATTTCAGCAGACCAGCGGAGAAATTGCTCCTTCTCAATTTCTTCCATATCTTTTCTCATAATAATTGCAATATCAATATCACTTTCTTCTGTGGCTTCATTCCTTGCAACAGAACCGTATAAGATAATCGTCTGAATATCATCACCAAAAATCAACCGTAGCCCATGAATCAGGTCTTCTTTCATTTTTTCAGATAACATCCGTCTCACCTCTTTCTGTGATAATTATTTTTACCCAAATAGTATTTCTGTATATCTACATATTATCATAACCAATTATATCAAACAATCCAAATATTCTAATTTAGACTTGTCAATAAAACTTCTTCTCAAACAGCATTGCCAAAAACTCTACAATCTGTGGTCTAAAAATCAAAATCAGTAAAATCAATACAATGAAAACCAAACAAATTTTTACATAATCATGTTTCATTTTTCTTTCCTTTCTTACGCTGCTTTTACCGTAAATCTCCGGCTCAACACAGATTTCCTATACTTTTCGTAGATTTCAGGCTGTTCTTCTTTTAAGCGCTTCTCATCTAAACGCTTACTTTGCACTGCTTTCCATGACACTCGGTACTGCTCATTTTCTGCAATTTCTGCCTCTCCAAGATACAGTTTCAACTCTTGTTCAATCTGCCGTTTCTCCGTATCCATCTTCCCGATAATTTCCGAGAGTTCCTGACGTCTCTTGATTTTTTCGTTAAATCCCGTCAAAGGAATGGTTTCTGCAATAGTCTGTTTATAATATTCTGCAATGACACTGTCCGCAAGTTTAGAACCGTCAGGGCTTGGCATCTGTCTTTTTAACACATGTTCCTCCCAAAAATCCTGCTCGATTCGAATCAAATCCGCAATCATTTCCTCATCACGTTCCATTCGATAATACTTAAACTCTCTCCCATAAATTAAAACAGCTATGTACCACGCATCTGCATTACATACTGCCATATAATGAAGACATTGGATTTGGTAGGAGAGTGGAATTTTGCCATTTTCCCACTGTTCAGCCATATAAGGACTTGCTGTCTTGCACTCTAACCCTGCATTTTCTCCTACAACCATACGGTCTACATCTGTAAGCATAAAAGGATATTTTTCGTGATAAAACATTGCATTGGCACGTCTGACCTTTCTTCCTGTTGCTTCTGTAAATCTTCGTGCCACATAATCCTCAAATTCCCTTCCCTGACGCAAGGCTTCATTGTCAATCTCTTCTATGTCCTCCGAAGTCTTATCCTGATATACTTGCATAGCTGTACGGTACGGGTTCAGTCCACAGACTGCCCCCGCATCAGAACCTCCAATCCCTTGCTTCCGGTATTGAAGCCATTCCTTTTTGTCTAAATTCAATGTAGATACCAATTTTTTCATGCTGCGATTTCCTCCATTCCTTCCTTTTTTACTTTCTGATACTTTTCCTGAAGTTCACCCACATTTTTCTCAATAGAGCTTTGCAATTCTTCGATATGAGAATCTTCCTCTTTTATCCACCGGTCATAGAGAAAAGCCAGAAGATTTGGAAACACAAGAAGGGTTTTTAACGCTTCCGGTTCCATTTTCTGGCTCATTTCTATCAATAATTCATATAAATTAAGCATTGTATCAATCTGGTATGCCCGTTCAAACAATACCTCTACGCCTTGCTTTAGCATTCGCTTTTTAAACAGGGCATTTTCTAACCCAATCTTGACACAGAACAGCTCCCGTAATTCTTTTTCCATAACTTTCACCACCTTATGCTGCTCTCATTATCTGATATGCCTTGTCAATCAGCGGATTTCCCTCCACTGTCCTTGCAAACAGATTTTCTTTATAGTTTGCTGTCCTGCGTAACGGTTCTGCATGGGTGGCAAAATCGCTGACTGCATTCACAAACGCATAGGCATTTTTCCCTACATCCTTCAAATCGGGTGCATCAAAATATCGCATCTTCATATCCTCTCGGAGACGTTTCATGTTTTTCATCTGCTGTGGGGTGGAATCTTCCTCCAGTGGCAATAAAATTTCAATATACTCCAATACTTGCTGGTCAGTCAGCTTCTTTCTGCGGAGCGTTTCAAATTCTTTGCCAAGACTGTCCATATATTTTTCTGCCATAAATAAAGTATCTTTTGCTTCCTGCATCTTTCCTTTAATATCTCCAGTGTGAATCATTGACCAAGACCGTTTTGCCGTAGACAGTGCCAAATTTAATGTGTTCTGACATACGACCCGAATCGGTGTGATTGCTGCCTTGATTGCCCCCGAACCATCATGGGAGTTGAAGAATACTAGATATGGACTGATTCTTTCGCCGGAAATAATGTACTCATGCGGTAAATGTGCCAATAACCATACCTTTTTTCCCCCTTGTAAACTGCCAGCAGTTTCATAGCGGACACCTTCTCCTAACAGTTCATCTGTGAAGGCAAAGGCTTCCTGATTTTGTACAATCTTATAGCGGTCTGTGACAACGCCCAATACCTGACGGTCTGTATCCCGGACATTTGCTTTGTATCCTTCGATTAATTCATCTACCCCTGTGTAGATTGGTTGCTGGATAACATTCCAGTCTAAGCCTGCCGCTGTCAGTGCTTCTTTTGAATTTAATGTCTCATTTACCCTTGTTCCTAATCTATGCCAAGGTGTTTCCCTCACATAAAACATGTTCTCTACGCTTGCTGCCATAATCATTTCCTCCTTATTTTCTCAATCTTTTTTTCTTAGGCTATTTTACTCTTTTTGACCATAGTTCAATCCTCCTTTGAAATTTCTTCGATTGCTACCGCAATCACACCCAAAATCGCTATTAAGATTTTTCCCATGCCAGTCCTCCTTTTTTGCATAGAAATAGAGCAGAACCCCGAAAGATTCTGCTCTGTTAGATAGTGTTTCATTGTTATAATATGTAATTATTATTCTTTACCTTTACACATTATCAATCACACTTTCACTTATATTAGATTGGTCTCCTATGACTAATATTTTTTTGTTCTAAATCATTATACTTTGTTAAGGCTTTTACAACAAACGGGTTCAAATCAGCATACTGTCCTTGCGTTTTTAGATATGTCATTCTTTCATTTATATGCTTATAAACCCCTTGCAAAATCTTGCAACTGTCTCCTCCATTTTTGGATACTCCACCTTCCACCAATGCAACATTATTGCAACCACCTGCACACATATCAAATATGTTACAACTTTTGCATTTTTCTCTTCTTTCAATGGACTCTGAAATTAATTTTATAAAACCTTCACTTTCAAATCCTTGATCGATTTGCTCATATTTCCATACATTTCCAAAGGAATATTCTTTTGGAAAATATCTATTACATGGTACAATTTCGCCATCATATTTTATGCCAATCCATCTTCCCAAACATGATGTAATGCTACACACATTTTTTTGCTGAAAAAGCATAAAATTAATAAACATCTCAAAATATCTAAGTCTTATATTGCATTCCTTGTCCTCGAGCCAATAATCAAAAAAAGCGTTTATCGAATCTATTGCTTTTGCAGGATTCAATTTCAAATTATCTTCCTTTTTTGTTGGCAAGTACATATTTATAGTAAAATTCTTTTTATGCTCCTTATAAAAAAGATAGCTATCTATAAGGGTATCAATATTAAGACTTGAAACAACCATAATAAAACTATGGTTAATTTTTCTTTTATCAAGTAAATCTGAATTTGATAGAATCTTATTTGTATTCCCTCTAGTTAACTCATTTTTTACTCCATCAAAAGAACTACCTATACCAAATCTATTTTCCTCAAAAAAATCAATCCACTTCTCATCTAATAAACTTAAATTAGTCTGGATTCTATTTCTAATGGTAATCCCACTATACTCTTTTTGCATCTCTATGGCCTTTTTATAAAATTCAAGCCCCATCATCAATGGTTCCCCACCATGCCAAACTAGAGTTACATCTGAAAAGTTTGTAAAAGTAATGTCGTATATTCTTCTTAAGGTTTCTATACTCATTTTCCCTTGATTTTTTGTATGTCCACAATTAAAACAATATACACAATCCATATTACAACTATCTGTGGGCATGAGCAATATATTTATCCTATCATTTAACTTCATTGCCACTCCTTAGTTATCCTCATGATCCACACTATCAATATGATCTTGGTCGTAATGTGCATCATGATGTATCTGTTCTATACAGGTACTATAGTTTTTCTGCTGATTTAAATACAATGAATACAATTCTTTAGTTTTCATTTTTTTCTCTCCATTTCTATAAAATTTATTTAATTATTTTTTATTCGCCCTGTTAATATTATTTTTAATTACCATCCTGGAGACGCATCTGGTTCGTCTGTATAGTAATCTTGATGTGCAATATCAGCATGCTCAAATCCATCACTATGCTCACTATATCCCTTACATAAACATGATTGTTGATCACAATAAAAATTGTACAACTCTTTTACTTTTTTTGCCATATTTTTATCCTCCTTGCTTTAACACTAATATTTTTATAGTTTTAGATAATTATACTACAACTATAAAAATATTACAATCAGAAAAATAGGTTGGGAGCTTATTATATGGATAAATTAAATTTTGAACGGATAGGAGAGAAGCTAAGAACAATACGGCTTTCTCAAAATCTGACACAAGAATATATTGCCAATGCAGTTGACATAAATACTAGCCACATCAGTAACATTGAAAACAATCGTGTAAAAGTATCTCTTTCCACATTAGTACAAATATGTAACGCTTTAGATACTACCGTTGACTATGTTCTTTCAGAAGAATATAATGATTCTTCTTCTGCTATTGAGCAGGAAATACTCCATGAACTGCACGCTTGCAGCAATGAAACCAAAGAACAGATTTTGAAAATTGTAAAGGCTTTACAGTAACTATTTTGCTGTATAGCACTCTGACATTAACCTCACTGCGTACTGAAAGCCTTTGATAAACCCTTTTTCTTCTGCAAGACTTGTTACTGCAAATAATTCGTCTCGGACTTTTTCATATTCATTTTCACCCAGACTGACAATACCTTTTTTCAGAAAATTTTCTACCGCCTTATCAATATCTTTTTCTGCTTCTTTCAAATATTCCGTTTCTGATAATAAAAACTGATAGATTTCTTTTGTTTTCTCATACATAACTTTTCTTCCCCTTTCTTGGAACATATATAAGTTCCAAACCACAAAAAACAGCCAATGGAGTTTCCCCATTGACCATTTCCAGTGATTTTATTTCTTATAAATGTAAATGGGGAAATTTCTTAACGTCTTCATACATTGCCTGTATATCTTCTTCTGTAAGTAAATTCCCCATAGATACAATCACAACTCCTAAACCCTTTTTTCCATACTGTTCTAGTTCTTGTACCATATAGTAATGGTAATCCAACCATTCCAATCGTGGTCTTACAAGAAAAACCGTATCCCCTAAAATTTCCTCTACATTTCTTTTGGAATACATCAGGTAATGAGGAATCCGTTTTATTCCCAAAAATTCTTTTGTTGGATATTTATTTTCACACCCGGATTCATAATAGTCCATAAGTTTTTTCTGATGATAAGCAAACACATATTTTCCAGCGTAATGCCGCTTGTCCAATTTATCCTTGATGCGAAACCATAAAGAGCATTTAAATTGAAGCTCTGCCCTACACATGACTAGATGGTGCGAATCTTTGTAATATTTTCCAATACCATTCTGTTTACATGGAAAATAGATGATTTTGTTTTTATCATTTGCCAAAATAGCACAGGCATACGTCATCCATTCAAAAGCCTCTTTGCAGCCATCTACAAGCAGCATCTTTTCAGCCGGATGGTCATCATACGCCCACATGTGCTTGATAAATGGAAATTTCAAAACTTCGTAGGTTCTGCCTTTTTCATAGACGTTGTATTTCTCTATCTTTATTTTCTTTTGCATTTTATCCTTCCTCTCAGCAAAGCGATTCTGCGTTAATTGACTTTCCAAACCAAACCATGTCTGCCATTGCATCAACACATTTTTCTGCATGAGCTTTCAATTCTTCAATCTGCCAGTATGCTTGATATGCTCCGTTTGTGTATGCGATTGTATTGATTCCCATATGTATGTGCAGATGCTTTGTATCTGTGTGCACTGCAAATATTACTTGCCTTTCATTTCCAAAATATTGTGCAAGCCAATAGCCTAATATTTTTACTTGTTGCGGATTAAAATATAGAGTAGATTCTACTGAAAAAATGATATGGCGAATTTGTTTTCCTTCCATTTTTCCATAGAACTGTTTCACTGCGTAAAATTGTTCGATAATGTTCTTTTTATTTGTTATTAAAACTCCGTATCCACCGACAAGATTCATATCATCTAATCGCAAGATATAAGATATCACTTTATCTACTGCATCATAGTTTTCATACTGTCCTTTCGGAATCTCAACTTCTATTTTAGACATAATTTTTTCGCCTCCCTCTGTAATTCTATCTTATGCTTTTTCGGGATTTCTTCATCTTCTATAATTTTTGTACATAGAGTGAAAACTTTACATATCTGCTCCATAACATTCATCTTGTCCGTCCTATTATATATATCATCTAATATAATCGGTCTAATATAGTCACTTATATTTGTATTCGATTCTTTTACCTTTTCCATCAATTTATCATGGTCGCTTTTTTTGAGTTTGATTGTAACTTTAACTGTTTCTTCTGTCTTCATTTCCTGTGCCTCCAAATCTCTTATATTAACAGGTAATACAGTGTCCGACACTTTTATCGCACCGTTACATTACCTTGCTTTATCTTTTTGTTAGTAAGATTCTTTTTCTTTACAGAACTTTCCATACTTTTATTGCTCTTTAACAAATTATAATTATATGTCTTTACTAACATTAAAAATAATGAAGAGAATAATCATAGGAGGCGACAGATAATGTTTCAAGAAAATTACAATGACATGATAAGTTTAGATGATTTGTGTGAAATGCTTTCAATCGGTAAAAATACGGCTTACCGCCTGCTAAAGACGAATCAGATTAAAGCGTTTAAAATTGGACGGATTTGGAAGATACCACGAGACTCTGTATCTCAATATGTCATATCCCAAAGCCAAAAATAATTCTATTTTTCCCAAGTTGGACAAATTTTGGACAAACCTTGATTTTTGTACTTCTTTATGCTAAACTATTACCCGTTACAAAAACCCGAAAAACAAGGTCTTATAAGGGTTTCGCCGATTCCCGGCGTAAAATGAATCGAGTGTTCGTGACCTTCCACTCGTAAAACAAAACTAAAGGAGATTTGAATTATGAAAAACAAAGGTGTAGTATTTACCACGCAGGCAGCGATGATTGCTGCTATCTATGTCGTATTGACAGTTGTTTTTGCACCATTCAGCTTTGGAT
>SKEW01000670.1_pt1 | contig 28006 bp, 18 predicted proteins | sample 4841441 | NCBI WGS metagenome assembly SKEW01 (sample SAMN11008799, study PRJNA524170) | human gut metagenome | isolation source: fecal sample from pouch patient p41 | place: Israel: Tel-Aviv | reverse complement strand
ATTTTGCTTTTTGCCTTGTTTTGCCTATTTGCTACTTATCAATACAGTATGATTTTAGACAGTGAATATACGATCTCTGTTCCTAATCTGCTAAAGATGAGTTTTATTTCGGTTTTTTCCAGCTTTTCGTCTTTTCTAAAAATAATTATTGGTAGCAGTGTAATTATAGCTGTGACTTGGCAATTCAAAGGATTGATTTTATTTGGTGTCATTGGTCTTTTGACGGTTTGGAATGATACGATGACGAAACAGTGGCGTGAAGAGTTAGATAAACAGTTGGAAAGTTATGAATAAGATCCGTATTCTATTTTCAAAAGGAACCTTACTGAATCGGCTATTACGGAAATATGCGGTTATCATGATTGGTGTAACGATGACTGCTACTGTTATTTTTAGTGTCCATACGTGGGATCAAAACCAAAAGCAGGCAGAAAACATGACAAGTGATGCCGTTCAAAGTACAAGCAGAATGCTGAATGACAAAACAACTTTGAGTAGGATCATTAAAAACCAGCTTGTAGGTGATTCCGAAAAAATCGAAAATGTCACTACCTACTTAACAAAACCCATAGATCAGTATTTGATGTATGTATATGAGCAGCAAAACAGTACCGACGAATTAGTTTCTTTCCCAAATCAAATCAAAGATCTTTATATAAATTATGAAGAACTAAGTGCGATATATATCGTGTTGAATCAGCTACCGGAGTACTATGAATCCTCTAGAGAAAACAAAGGCGGAGAAGTAAAAGCCGGAACGCCGAAATTACTAGACGCCTTTTATATCAAGTTGCCTATCACCCAAGGAGGAGCTGAGTCAGGCAGTATTTTTATCGGTTTCCAAAAGAAAGAGCTAGATACGATTTTAGAGAATCTAACGTCATTCAATGGACTCTCTTTATACATGATTTCTGGCACGACAAATCGCTTGTATACGTTCCATGATAATAAAATAGCTAAAGAAACATTTGGAAGACAAGAAACGATTATCTCAGAGAGTCTTCAGAAAAATTCACAATTGCCAATTGCTAATCTGAGAAAAAATAATTTTGTTCAGCATCAAGAACTGTCGGATGATTACCGAATATTAGCTGTATTAGATAAAAAAAGCGTAAAAACCGAAACGGGGAAAAACCTTGCCCCTCTGATTGTCGGTATCATTGTTTTAGACAGTATATTGCTTATCTTTCTTTATAAAACATTCAAACGATATTCACAGCAAATATCCGTCGTCATGCAGGCAATGGAGCAAACAGCAGCAGGGAATTTAGAAACACGGATTGATACAACAAAAACGGAATATGAACTAAAGGAACTTTCGATCGGTATCAACGAAATGTTGGATAGCATCAATCAATTTGTCGAAGACATCTACAAACTAGAAATCAAACAGCAAGATGCACATATGCGGGCGCTTCAAGCACAGATCAATCCGCATTTTTTATACAATACATTAGAATATATCCGAATGTATGCAATCAGCGAAGGAAGCGAAGAATTAGCAGATGTTGTATATGCTTTTTCTGCCTTGCTCCGAAACAACACAAATCAAGAGAAGACGATCACTTTGAAAGAAGAATTGGACTTTTGCGAAAAATATGTCTATTTATATCAAATGCGTTATCCTAATCGAGTGGCCTATCATTTTATGATCGATCCTGATTTGGAAAAGATTGAAGTACCTAAATTTGTGATTCAACCATTAGTTGAAAATTATTTTAAACATGGTATTGATTTTACTCGATTTGATAATGCCATAAGTGTCAAAGTCTTACAGGAAGACAAGCGGGTAAGGATCATCGTCAAAGATAATGGAAGAGGGATGACTGAAAAACGGCTAAAACAGGTGGAAGAAAAACTGTCTCATCCCAAAGTGGAACTTCACGAATCAATCGGTCTGCAAAACGTGAATGAACGTTTACGTGCCAACTTCGGCAGCAGTTATTACATGTCGCTTGAGAATAATGAGACAGGTGGACTGACTGTTTCTATTACATTCAAGGAGGGGTGAACATGTACCAGGTGTTATTGGTAGATGATGAATATATGATTTTGAATGGGTTAAAAAAGATAATTGATTGGAAAGGTTTAGGGTTCCAAATAGTAGCAACAGCGGAGAATGCCAAAGAAGGACTATCTGTCCTTGAACAACAACGGATTGATCTAGTGGTAACGGACGTGACGATGCCAGAAATAAACGGACTGGAATTTATTGAAGCAGCTCAAAAAGAACATCATAATTTTGAATTTATGATTTTGTCCGGGTACCAAGAATTTGATTATTTGAAAGGAGGCATGCAATTAGGTGCGGTGAATTATTTGATGAAACCCGTGAATAAGTTCGAATTGATTGAAAGCCTCAAGAAAATCAAAACACGGTTAGACCAGCAAAATGAACAAAAAAATCAGCAAGAAATCTATCAGGAACTATTATTCAGTCAATGGTTGAATGAAGAGTTAGATGAAGCAAGTGAAGAAGAAATAATAGGACAAATCAGTGAGAAACAGCATAGAATAGTATTGATCCAATTATCAAGAATTCATGATCCTCTTATCAATACATGGTTGAAAGAACACCAGCAAATCTTTTATTATCAAAGAAATTATGGAGACCGTATATTGATTACGCTGTTGTTGGAGGCAGATGAAGTTGATGGATTCTGCTGTTTTGTCCAAGAAAACGTCCCTGATCAGGAATGGCTGATCAGTATCGGGGAAGAGACAGATTCATTGGACAAGATCCCTGAAACATTCCAACAAGCGAAAGACAATCTACAATTACATCAATTTTATGGAGATAAAGACGAGCATGTTTTTTACGCAATACAAGCAACAATAAAAGAGCAAACCATCGATTTTTCAAGTTTCAGACGTGTGTTGCAAAATAAACGATTAGATGATGCCCAAAAAATGATCACTGATTTTTTCGAGCAATTTCAGTTAGCAGCCATGATGCCGGAAGACATCCGGTACTCCAGCTTTTTACTGTTTATGGAGATTCAACGGGAATTGATTGATCTAGAAGATGAGGAATATTTACAAGGAATCGAAAAAATTCATCAGGCAAAAACGGTGCAAGAACTCCATCAGCTTCTTCTGTCGTTCGTCCAAAAGCACCAGAGACAGAAAAAATACAGTGGCAATGTAGAAAAAGTAATTGAAATCCTGCATCAGCACTATCAAGAACCACTTACACTCAAAGAAGTGTCAGAAAGTTTGCATTTAAATGTCATGTATTTAGGGCAGTTGTTCAAAAAAGAAACGAAAAAAAGTTTTTCAGCTTATTTGAACCATTTACGTATGGAAAAAGCAAAGCAGCTGCTTTTGCACAGTAATCAAAACGTCAATGAAATAGCAAGTGAGATTGGCTACAACAATACCACGTATTTCTCTAAATTATTCAAGAAAATCGTCGGCAGATCCCCTAAAGAGTACCGAGAAAACAGTGGAGAATCATAAAAGAAAAAGCCAATGTAATGAAATAACTTATAAAAAATTGTCTAGAAATCTAATTTTTGGCTGTTCTTATTACTTGAGGCAAGGCAGCTTTTTCATGACCTCTCGATAAACGGTGTTCAAAAGCCAGTTTCTCGGTATTAAGCCAAATTTATGCAAAAATGTGGAAAGCCACTTTCACAAAATTTTTCTTAATACTCGAAACTAAGCGACTTTTTCAAAACCTCCTGATAAACGGTGTTCAAAAGCTTGCATCTGCGGTAATAAGCCCAACCAAACGAAAAATATGAGCAGCTATTTTTATTTGGCTGTTCTTATTACTTGATGCAGGGCAGTTTTTTCACAACCTCTTCATGCTGTTAAATGGCTTGCATAATGATTGTTAGTAATAGCCCCAATACATAACTGGCATTGAATAAGACCATATTTTTGATGGAATAGCTGAAACTGATAGGCTGGGGTAACGTTTGCTTGAATTGATCCAAATGCTTCTTCACAATTGGCAAAGTCAAGAAGGTGACTAAGATCGGCCATTCATAGATACCACTCAACAATCCCATCAAAATCACAAAATAGCAAGCATACATCAATAGTTGGAATAACACTGTCCCTGCAGGACGTCCGATATAAAAAACTAGTGTATAGCGATGATTTTCAATATCACGGTCAAGATCCCGCAAATTATTAGCCAACATGATATTGGCAATCGTAAACACCAAGGGTAAGGAAGCTAATACGATTGCTGCTATAGCCCAAAGATTTCCTACCAAAGCAAATTGTCCAGATGAAAAGTTGACTGTCAGATCATAGACATCTGAACCGAATGTATTGACATAAACGACCATGGCAAAAATTCCAAGGCCCATAGTCACCCCACTGAAAATTTCCCCTAAAGGCATTCGAGATAAAGGAATCGGTCCGAATGTATAGAATACTCCAATAAAACAACAGATAAATCCCATCAAAAGTAAAAGCCAACCCGTATTGATCGTTAAAATAACGCCGATAACAAAAACAAATGCAATCATAGCTAAAATCATGTTTCGAATCAATACAGGAGATAGATTTCTGCGGCCAATGACATTTTCTTCATACTTATATACTTCAGAATGAGCCTTTTCATAATCCATGTAATTATTGATAGCGGTAGTCGCCAAATCAAAAACTAGCATTCCAATAAAAAATAAAAAAGTGTTTAGCCAATGTATCTCATGAAAAAAAGCGATAGAGAATAATACCCCTACCGCAAAAGGAAATACACTAGCCACCTTTGTTCGTATTTCAACTACTTCTAAAAAGATTTTTAGTGTCATGGTTCGTACTCCTTATTTTAGTTCAGAACGGTCACCCATCGTGTAATGGGAGTCCTCCGATAATTTGAAGGTGTCTTTGATTGGATCGGTCACATATACTTTATCGTCTTTTGTCACGAAGATCGCTTCCGTCCCGTTATTCAATTCGCTTTCGACGTATTCCAGTCCTTTTTTCACACCCATTGAAAAGACTGCTGTAGACAACCCGTCACCATCAATTGATTTATCTGTTATGATCGTGACACTTGCGATATCATTGTCGAACGGATAACCCGTTTTTGGATCAAACAAATGATGGTATTTTTTGCCATCTACTTCTAAATAACGCTCGTAAATTCCAGAGGTAACTAATGTTTTGTTCCGTTCTTTAATAGAACCTAAAACAGATCCGCGAGCCATGTTCGGATCTTGGATGCCGACTGTCCAGTCTTGGTTTTCGCCTCTTGGGCTGTGGCCTAAGACATAGACATTACCGCCCAAGTCAACGATGGCAGTGGTCACTCCTTGTTTTTTCAAGACTTTCACTACTTCGTCCGTAATGTAACCTTTGGCGATTGCACCTAAATCGATGATCATTCCTTTTTCTTTTAGATAAACAGTTTTTTCTTTGTCATTTAGTTCGATCTTATGATAATCCACTAATTTCAATGCCTGATCGATTTCTTCTTGGGAAGGTTTTCTGGCGTCATCAAAACCGATTCGCCATAATTGTGTGATTGCACCAATCGCCATATCGAATCCGCCTTGAGAATCTTGACTATATTCGTAGGCCCGCTTGACTAACGTGTAGACGTCATCAGAAACTCTTACTGGTTTGATCCCAGCTTGCTCATTCACTTCATCGATCTCAGAACCTTTTTGATTGATCGTGATTTTATCACCAAGTTCTTTTACTCGATCGAAGGCGGGTTTCAATGCTGATTCTTTGCCTTCATCATACACACGGATACGAACGTAAGTCCCTAACAAGAACTGTTCATCAGAATACGGATCTTTTAATATTTTGGTAGACGCTGAACTTTCAGTGGTTGTTTTATTTGCTGAATCAGTGCATCCAGTTAGCACCATAAAAGAGATGCCCAGTGTGATTAAGGAAAATAGTAGTTTTTTCCGCATTGTTTTCCTCTCTTCATTTTGAAAGGTGAGACGACTGCCTAATTGGCTATCGTCCCACCCTCCAACTTTTATTAGTATGATTATGTGATTATTTTTCTGTTACGATATTATCTACTTCGATTGTTTGAGTGTCGCCTTTTTCAGCTGCATTCACTAATTGTTGTGCGTACATGATGAATGAATGTGAGCTGTGTGTAGCACCTGTAACAACTTCTACATCAGCAGGTGAGCCATCTTCTTCGCCCATTGCTTTGACGAATTCGTCGTTCAGAGTAGGGATGTAAGTTTTTGGTTCTGTACCGCTTTTTGCTTTCATATTTTCATTATATTCTGTATCATCTTGTTTTGATTTACCGTCTTTGTCGATATAATCAAAGTTTGATTCAGTTACTTTGCCGCCAGCAACTGTCATTTCGAATTGCACACGGTAGCCGTTAGAGTAGTTCTTTTCTTCAAGCTTGTAAGTGCCGTCTTTCAAATCAGCACCATTGTCGATTTCGATTGTATCTGTGTTACCAGCTTGAGCAGCTTGGATCAATTGTTGTGCGTAGTTTTGGAAGCTTTCAGATGAGTGAGTAGCTCCAGTTACGACTTCCACACCGCTTGCGCTTTGTGCTTTTAAGAATTGGTCATTCAACTCAGGAATGTATTTTTCTGGGTTTGTGCCAGATTTTGCTTCCATGTTTTTGTTGTATTCTGCATCTTTTGTTTTTGATTCGCCGTTTTCATTGACGTTATCATATTTTGATTCAGTGATTTTGCCGTCTTTTACAACCATTTCAAAGACTGCGCGGTAACCGTTTGAATAATTTTTTTCTTCTAATTTATATGTGCCGTCTTGCAAGTCTCCGCCAGCTACAACTTTTGCAGATGATTCTGTTGTGCTTTTTGCAGTCGAAGATTGTGCTGTAGATGATTCAGAAGAAGAGTTTGAGCTTCCGTTGTCATCTGCGCCGCAAGCGCCTAACACTAGAGCTGAAAATGCTAATACGGCAAATCCAGTTACAAAACGTTTTTTCTTCATTTTAATACCCCACCATTCCATTTTTAGTCCACAATTTTCTTTGTGATTCATTATACATTCTAATCCTTTTAGCCTATAAGTCAACTATTTTCGATAAATAACCCATGTAATATTTCAAGCGTTTTCTTTCAGCAAATTTCGTGAAAAAAACGCTTTATTTTAAAATTTAAAAAAATCCAAAAGAAGTTAGACAAAAGAACAGAACATCTATATAATATATGGAGATTGTGTAATAAGTATCAAACTAAAAGAATTATCATATATTCATTATATAGATAGTCTATAAGGAGCGGATGATCAATGGCAAAGCAAAATATTGTCGTTGTAGGAGCAGGATATGCCGGTGTTTCAGCTACAAAATACTTGGCAAAGAAACTGAAAAAAGAAGATGTAGCAATTACTCTGATCGATCGTCATTCGTACCATACTATGATGACCGAGTTGCATGAAGTAGCTGGCGGACGTGTAGAACCAGAAGCAATCCAATACGATCTGCAGCATTTGTTTGCTCGTCAAAAGAATGTACAACTTGTCACAGACACTGTAATCGGTATCGATAAAGAACAGAAAATCGTCAAGACCAAATTAGGTTCCTATCCTTTTGATCAGCTGATCCTTGGAATGGGCGGAGAGCCGAATGACTTTGGTACACCTGGTGTCAAAGCACACGGATTCACCCTTTGGTCATTTGAAGATTCTGTAAGGATTCGGGAACATATTGAGAAGACAGTAGCAAAAGCTGCATTGGAACCAGATGATGAACTGCGTAAAGCCATGCTGACTTTCGTTGTCTGTGGTTCTGGATTTACCGGTATTGAAATGATTGGGGAACTGATCGACTGGAAAAATCGCCTAGCCAAAGATTATAAATTAGATCCAAACGAAATCACACTGATGGTCGTAGAGGCAATGCCGACGATCTTGAATATGTTGGATCGAAATGATGCTGCAAAAGCTGAACGCTATTTGCGTAAGCACAACGTAGAATTATTATTGAATGCACCAATCGTAGAAGTGGCTGCTGATCATATCAAATTGAAAGACGGACGCAACATTCCGACTCACACACTGATTTGGACAGCTGGTGTCAAAGGAACTTCTGACGCTGCTGACTTTGGATTAGAATCAGCACGCGGACAGCGGTTGATCGCCAATGAATATATGCAGGCAAAAGGCTACGAAGATAAAAACATCTATATCATTGGTGATTTAGTCTTTTATGAAGAATTCCCAGGAACACCGACACCGCAGATCGTTCAAGCTGCTGAACAAACAGGACACACGGCTGCAGCGAATATCGTGGCTTCGATCAAAGGTGGAGAAAAGCACAAATTCAAAGGGAACTATCAAGGATTTATGGTTTCTATTGGAGCCAAATGGGGTGTGGCGAATTTATTTGACAAGATTCATCTAAGTGGATTTTTAGCTATCGTGATGAAACATATCGTTAATTTGAAATATTTCTTTGATATTCGTTCTGGTTATTATATGTTCCAATATTTAATGCATGAGTTTTTCCATATCAAAGATGATCGCAACGTGACTCGAGGACATTCTTCTCGTTACGGCAACGTCTTATGGAGTGTGCCACTTCGTATTTTCTATGGTTTAGTTTGGTTCGTTGAAGCCTCCAAAAAAATCATTGGTAATGGTGAAGTGTTAAAACCAAGTACTTGGTTTGGTGAAGGATCATGGTTCACTGGAAACAGTGTGTTCCCTTGGACATGGGAATACAATGTAACAGATGTTGCCAGTGGTGCTTCTGCTGCTGGTGATGCAACCACAGCTGCCAGCGGAGCAGGGGCAAGTGCCGGAGAAGCAGCGACTCAAGCTGCACATTTTGGTTTGAGTTATGCATACGGTGAAGAACCAATGGCTGTGATTGAGAAGTCACCAGACTGGTTCACAAAGATCATGCAAGTGATCATGCCAAACAATGATGTAGCAATGTTCTTCCAAAAATTCATGGTATTCTTTGAAATTGCCTTGGCATTAGCATTGATTGCTGGATTATTCACATGGCTATGCAGTGCGACAACGATTGTATTGGTGATCACGTTCTGCTTATCAGGCATGTTTTACTGGGTAAACATTTGGTTCATTTTTGTTGCTTTCGCATTGATGAACGGTTCCGGACGTGCGATTGGGTTGGATCGCTGGGTAATTCCATGGCTACAACGTACACTAGGTAATTGGTGGTACGGTAGACCAAGTTCCCAGTACGGCAAGAAATAAATAGATAAAGAACGTTATTTGAATGCAAGATTTCAATAGAAAGGGGCTGAGACAAACCGTCACAGCCTCCTTTTTATGTAAAATTAAAGGAATAAGATGCCCGAGATAAGCCTCCATGAGCAAGACACAGGTGTCGCAACCTCTGTTACAACCTCTTGTTATAAACGGTGTTCCAGAAGTAGCTTCTTCGAAAAATAAGCCGAAATTTCACAAAAACTTGAAAAGTAATTTTCGTAAATTCCTTCTTATTTCTTGAAGTTGCCCACTTCTGTCACAACCTCTTGTTATAAACGGTGTTCCACCTGCTGCTTCTCGGTAATAAGCCCAAAGAATTAGAAAACATGGAAAGCTGTTTTCTATTCTTCGTTCTTATTACTCAAAGCAAGACACAGGTGTCACAACCTCTTGTTTTTATGCTAAAATTGGGTGAGTTAATCTGGAAAAAGGAGAACAAAAATGAGCCTTAAAGAATTTGCTGAAAAAAGTCTGCTCAAACCTTGGGATGTTTTTATTATTTTGCTTTTGACTGTTCTTTCTTTTTTACCAGTCATGATTTTTGGTCTTCAGCAAAACACCGCAACAGCAGAAAAAGAAGCGGTACTGCGTGTGGATGGCACAGAAATCAAAATATTCCCTTTGATGGCTGGAGAAGAGAGCTACACATATACTTACAAAGATGAACACGGAGATTATAACTTGATCGAGATAGATGGCGATCGAGTACGGATAAAAGAAGCAGATTGCGATGACCAGATCTGCGTACGTCGAGGCTGGGCAACAAAAAATGGCGAAACCATCGTCTGTTTGCCACATAAATTAGTGATCGAAGTCCGTTCAACAGATGGAGGTGACGAAGACAGTCTGATTTATTAGACCTTCACACACCATGAGTAAATTACAAAAAATGATTTATATTTCGCTACTTGTTGCACAAGGAGTGATCATTGGTTTATTGGAAAATATGATCCCTTATCCTTTTTCTTTTGCGCCTGGTGCAAAACTAGGTTTAGCCAATCTAATCACGATCGTTGCCATTTTTACCATGAAAAAACGAGACAGCTTCTTACTACTTTGGCTACGACTATTCCTGACTACTTTGCTAGGCGGAACGATTTCCACATTCCTTTATAGTATGAGTGGTGCTTTGCTTAGTTATTTTGGAATGTTATTGGTCAAGCAATTAGGACCAAAACGTGTCAGTATCATCGGAATTAGTGCGGCCGGCGGTTTCATGCATAATGTCGGACAGCTTTTGATGGCTTCTTTCATTGCACAATCATGGACAGTCATGTTGTACTTGCCAGTCCTTTCAGTTTTAGGAATTTTATCAGGGATTGCAATCGGGATCGCAGCGAATTATCTTTTACGACATGTGCAGACACTTCAACGATTCCAAAAAGATTATGAGCAGGGAACCAAACAAAAATGGAGCCCAATGTTTACCAAAAAATAATCGTCACACAAGGAGTTTTTTTATGAAGCTACATCCAATGTGGGAAAACTATCCTGCTTTAAGTAAAGAATTGACAGAAACACTAAAACGGATGGAAGAAACTGTCCGCCTGAAAAACAAACCTGTCGAACAAGCAATCAAAGAAACGATCCATGCCGGCGGAAAGCTGTTGCGTCCTGCCTATCAGCTATTGTTCTCACAATTTGGACCAGAGCAAGATCGAGACAAAGCCATCGCTTTGGCAGCTTCTATCGAAATGCTCCATACGGCCACACTGATCCATGATGATATCGTTGATGAAGCGGATCTGCGACGTGGTCAGCCTAATATCCGTAGTCAGTTTGGTAATGTCGTTTCTGTCTATGCAGGAGACTATTTATTTGTCTGCTGTTTTAAACTATTGTCTGATTACTCCACTTCCTTGAAAAGTCTCCAATTGAATTCTCGCAGTATGGAAAAAGTATTGAATGGCGAATTAGGGCAGATGGATGATCGCTATAATTATGAACTTTCTGTAAAAGAATATTTGGAAAATATTTCAGGTAAGACAGCTGAACTGTTCCAATTAAGTTGTTCTGTTGGCGCTTTTGAAAGTGGAACAAGCGAGCGCTTCGCAAAAAAAGCAGGAGATATCGGACTTTCTATCGGGATGGCCTTTCAGATTATCGATGATATTTTAGATTATACAAAAGAGAGCCAGGAAATCGGCAAACCTGTACTAGAAGACATGCGTCAAGGGGTCTATTCTTTACCGTTGATCTACTCTTTGCAAAAAAACAAACCAAAGCTACTACCTTATTTAGAGAAGAAAGCGGCAATGACAGAAGAAGATGTCGACGCCGTACGCAAAATCGTTGAACATACAGGAGGCGTGGAAGAAGCTAGGAAGTTAGCGGCCTCTTACACAGAAAAGGCTTTGAAGGAAATAAAGAAATTACCTGCCACCTCTCTTCGAACAAAAGAGAATCTCTTTTCCCTTACCCAACTGATTTTGGATCGCAAAGACTGAATAGGGAAAGGTTCGATACGTAAATAAATTTCTCAGAAGGAAATCTACGTGTTTTTTGACAAATTGAATTGTAGTTCTTGTATTTATGATAAAAAGCAAAAATAAAGAGCAACGTCCGTTAGCGACGTTGCTCTTTTTTATCTTGAATATTTTTTTACCTTTTCGATTTCTTATAACTCATAAAAGTGATTCTTAAACCGATTACAAGTAATATAACGCCTGCGAGTGTTATCCAATTATTCGATTGACTTCCAGTTTTAGGAAGTGCTCTTTTTGATTTGTTTCCATTGTCATTGCTTGTTTTATTAGTTAAGTTAAAGTTCGTCCTGTTATCCGAACTTGTTTTTGAGAAGGAGACACTTGCATGACGTGTATCGCTTGTGGTAGACGACGTGTCTGTACTATCGCTTGAAGTTGATGAATCTGAGCTATCACTTGTGGTAGAGATTGTATCTGTACTGTCGCTTGAAGCTGACGTGTCCGTGCTATCACTTGTGGTAGAGGTAGTATCTGTACTGTCACTTGAAGCTGATGAATCTGAGCTATCACTTGTGGTAGATGTATCTGTACTGTCGCTTGTGTCTGTCGTATCTGTACCATTGTCGCTGATAAATATTTCGTTAGGATCCCAACGATTGGTAGCTGCATCTAAAATCACATTTGTCCCTATAATCGTTCCGTCTTGGTTTTGAGTAATGCGGATAGTAGCATTAGGCGCAAGGATTGTTCCTTGAAAAGGAGCACTGATTGTCAAATCAGTCATCTCATTTCCAAAATTCCAAGAGATATTCGCATCCGAAAAATCTTCTGTTTCATGATTTGAACGATCATTGTATTTGATTGGTGACTGTACGTTCAATGCAGAAGAACTGTTGATGACATTAAATACAACTACTTGATCATTTGGATTGATGATTTGAAGTGGCGTATTCATCGTTAACACTTCTGCATCGATATTTACCAATAAAAACCCGGTATCTGATAAACCAGTTAAATCGATTGTCCGATTGTTCATGTCTGGAAAATCTGCAGCAGTATATGTTTTAGCTGGAGTGATGGTTGCAAGATCATTTGCTGCTACATTCAATTTAGCAAATTCCTGCTCGAAATCAATATATTCATGCCCAGCACGATCTTTATAAAAATCATCTGGAGTTAAGTGATCAAGCCTGGATCCATTGACTGTAGGATGACCATCTTGAAGTGCTACATCCACGTTACTGCCAACGACAAATTTATTCATTCTTGTGCTACCTGTAGGTATGCCTGAAGAATTAGCGAAAGAATCAGTTTTTTGTATATAATTTATTTCTTGGTTCAATAAACCTTCATGAAGCTCTGTACCAAAATTATTTTTTGCATCAAGTTCATGTGTTGCTATATTTCCGTCTGTATGTGCATTCACAGTTGTCTTATTTTTAGCAAATACGTGGAATTGACTAGCAATTCCTAACAAGCCATAGTTACCGGTTAGATCATTATAAATATTCCCAGGGTCTTTAGGAATGTATGTTTCCGCTGAAACGGCCACACCATACGAAAAGATATTGAACAACAAAGCAACTAGGACTAGTAAACTTGCACTTTTTTTCATTTTTCCCCTTCCTTTCCTTTCAAACATTTTCCTATTATACTCTTTTTCTCCTAGTCTTAAACTGTTCGTTTGAAAAATCATTGTTTATTTAAAGAATATTAATGAAACGTTCATATTGTTGCTTCTTGTTCAATTGATAGTTCGACACTATCTTTTTCTTTCAATCTCCAAACTATTGATGATGGTGACTGTTAAAGTGTAAAAAATAAGGGTGTGTAGTAACATATAAGTAGGTATCCTAGAATTAGGAAAAAGTAAGTAGGATAAATAAAAAGGAGGAAAATAAATGGATTATTTAGATATGCTATGCGAGAGTGTGGATCGGGCATACGATCGGTTTGAACGTTTGTTTGAAGGCGTCTCTATTGAGGAGGCCAATCGTTTTCCAGTGGAAGATAGAGCCCCGCAGATCAAATCAATGACTTGGCTGGCTTGGCATACCGCTCGGGAATTAGATTTCCAGATTGCTGATTTAGCAGGAATCTCTCCAATTTGGCATAGTCAAGACTGGGAAAGCCGGTTTCCGATGACGATAGCAGATAACGAACAAGATTGGAAGCATAGTCTGGAACAAGCAAAGCAGATCCAAGCTAATCAAATAGAAGATCTGCTAGGATACTTGCGAGGAGCTGCTGATTTTGCTATTTCTTACTTAAGAAGGCTGGAACCTTCCGAGCTAGATGAAGTAATTGACGAGAACTGGACACCACCAGTCACACGAGGAATGCGTCTCGTTTCTATTATTGATGATGCTGCTATGCACTCTGGTCAGGTGATCTATGCGAGACGTTTGTTGGGATTAAGAGATTAAGGCACTAGCTAAAAAAGAACTTACGGCAAAATAAGTCGCAAGTTCTTTTTTGTTTTTATCGTTACCCATGGTCTATCTATAAGATTGAAAAAGGAAGCGGCCTGCTATCTCTTTTGATCGTGTAAACTGATGACTCTCTTGTTTTTTGCATTGATTCATTTAAAGAAAGTGTACCATGCTTTATAGATATTTTTAGAATACCTTTTTCTAGAGGATAGAGAAACTGTCAGCTGATAGAATAAGGAGAGTCTTTTGAAGAGAATTCAGAAAAAAGGACACTGTATGAGATCAGGTGTCCTTTTGTGAAATCTGATAATTATTGCGTACGGATAGATGTGAGACTGATTTCGCCAGAAGACAAACTCATCTCCTGTTCATTTGTTTGGACGATCAGTTCGCCATGATCACCGATTTCTTTTGCAAGACCGACATAAGTCGTTCCTTTTTGATTGAACGACACGGTTTTTCCCAATACGAATGATTTTTCTTTATAGAAGTCCAACGCTTTTTCTGGGTGAGAAAGATAAGTGAACAATTCTTGCCAGATTTTGCTGATTAGCTGATTCCTTGTGACACTAGCTTGTCCGTCGGGAAAGACAGAGGTGGCTTTTTCTTGGAGATCAGCTGGAAAATGATTTTGAGGAACAGAAAAATTAAGCCCGATCCCAATGATGATATGACTGATCCTGCCGCTTTCCATATCACTGACTGCTTCAGATAAAATCCCACAGACTTTTTTTCCATCCATGTAGATATCATTGACCCATTTGATCGAAGCAGAACGACCGGTTACAGATTCAATGGCTTTCACACAGGCACTGGCTGCGATGATCGTATATTGAGGCAATTCATCAAACCGTTTGTCTGGATGGAGCAAGAGACTCATGTAGATTCCTCGTCCAGGTTCAGCGAAAAAAGGCCGTCCAAAACGTCCACGAGCTTGTTCTTGTGTATCAGCAACAAATAACTTCGAAACAGAATCTCCTTGAGCTGCTGCCAGTTTGGCATCTTTCATCGTAGATTCAGAAGTCAACATCGTTTGTACTTTCAAATCAGGAATAAACGACCGTAGCTCTTGCTGGATTTCTTTTGCATCTAGTACGTCAGAGGGCAGGTAACGATACCCTGTAGGCCCGTGCTCAAAACGATAGCCTGCCTTTTCCAATTCTTTGATGGCTTTCCAAATACTTGTCCGGGAAACTTCCAGTTGCTGTGCCAACTTTTCTCCGGAAAGAAAATCTGGTGTCTTTTTCAATAATTGAAGTACCTTGTCTTTCGTTGTCATGGCATCAAGCTCCTTTCCCATCCATTCTATCAGGAAGAAGGAGAGAACAAAATAGTTTTCGAAGAAACAACGGTTGATACATAAAGCAAAAACGAAAGAAGGAAAGAGAAAAAAGAAGAGGGTGGGCGTTCATTTTTTGTCCCAGCCTCTTTCTGATTATGAAGATAAAAGCACTTGATCGTCTTTTAATGCCGTGCCGCTGTTTTGTTTGAACAACGCTAATAATTGGGGCACTGTGAGCTGCTGTTTTTCCTCTTGCTGGATATCTACGACGATCCTTCCTTGATGCAGCATGATCAGTCGATTCCCATAGCGGATCGCGTCTTCCATGTCATGAGTGACCATAAAAGCAGTGAGATTCTGCTCAGTGATCAGCTTTTCTGTCAATTCCATCACCGTTTTGGAAGTAGCAGGGTCAAGCGCTGCAGTGTGTTCATCTAATAAGATCAGTTCTGGACGCTGTAATGTGGCCATCAATAACGTAATAGCTTGACGTTGTCCTCCAGACAGCAAACCGATTTCTGAGGATAAACGATTTTCCAACCCCAAATTTAGCCGAGCCAGCTGGTCTTTGAAAAATGTTCGGTCTTGTGGTTTGACACCACGGAAGAAGCCGCGTTTTTTTCCTCGTTTCATAGCAAGAGCAAGATTTTCTTCTACCGTTAAACGAACGGCTGTCCCTAGTTTAGGATCTTGGAATACGCGACTGATGGATTTCGAACGTTCGACAACAGATTTTTTCGTGATATTTTTTCCATTCAATAAAATTTGTCCCTGATCGACAGAAAATGTACCGGCGATGCTGTTCAGCAAAGTAGATTTACCAGCCCCATTTCCACCGATGATCGTCACGAAGTCGCCGGGATCTAAGGAAAGATTAATGCCTTTCAGGACATGATTTTCGTTGATCGTTCCTTTTTCAAAGGTATGATGGAGATTTTCCAATGTTAAGACGTCATTCATTTGACACTACCGCCTTTCTTTTTTTGAGGTAAATGGAATTTTTGCTGGATCTGCGGGAAAGAAAGACAGATCACTAGCACGAAAGCAGAAGCAAGTTTCGAATCACTTGGTTCAACATTCAGTTCGAAGACTAACGCTAAAATAAAACGATAAATGACCGCACCTAAAACGACAGTCAAGAGACGGAGAAATAGTGGCTGGTTACGTAACAAAACTTCTGCGATGATAATAGAAGCAAGTCCAATTACGATCGTTCCAATACCAGAATTTAAATCAGCAAAGCCGTTGTTTTGCGCAAGCAAGGAGCCAGAAAGAGCAATGCATCCATTAGAAATCATATAACCGATGATCTTCATATTATCTGTGTTGATCCCGTTTGCTTCGCTCATTGCCAGATTATCGCCAGTTGCACGAATAGCAAGTCCTGTTTCTGTACGTAAGAACAAAACAAGTAAACATACAACGATCAAAGCAAAAAGCAGACCGACGATCAGTACAGCGTTGTCTTTTGTTATGCCGAATGACTCGACCCAATGAAAGATCGTTGGCTGACCCAATAAAGAGATGTTCGGCGCACCCATCACACGGGATGTGACAGAATATAAACCAGTCATGGTGATGATCCCTGCAAGAAGGGCGGGAATTTTCAATTTTGTGTGAAGCAGTCCGGAAACAAGCCCTGCTGCCGCACCCCCTAAAAAGCCTAGAAGACAAGCTGTCAATGGATGATAGCCATTTGTAATACTTACTGCCGCGATCCCTGCACCTAAAGGGAAGCTTCCTTCAGCAGTCAAGTCGGCAATGTCCAAGATACGGAAAGTGACGTATACACCAATCGCAAGTAGGGCCCATAAGACCCCTTGCGATGCAGATGATAAGAAAAGAGAGAGCAAATTTGTCATGAGAATCCTCCTGTGTTTTATTCAGCTTCTTTGATGCTGTCTGGATTGATGCCTAATGCTTTGGCCATGTCTTTATTGACATACAGTTCCAAATCATTGGCTGTTTCGACAGGAAGTTCACTTGGCTTCTTGCCGTCTAAGATTTTTGCTGCCATGATCCCTGTTTGTTTGCCCAAGCTTTCGTAGTCGATTCCTACTGTTGCTAGACCGCCGTCTTTGACTTGATCAACTGCGCCAGCAACGACAGGTGTTTTTGTTTCTTTTGCGACTTCACCGACAACACTTGCCGCACTTGCGAACGTGTTATCAGTAGGAATATAGATTCCATCTACATCTTTAGCTAGACTTTTCGTCACTTGTTGGACATCATTTGTGGAATTTGCTGTCAGTACTTTGACTTTGACGCCCGCTTTTTTCAATTCTTTTTCTGCCAAATCAGCTTGGATCTTAGAGTTTGCTTCACCGTTGTTATACATGATGCCGATTGTTTTGGCGTCTGGCACGATATTTAACAGTAAGCCGATTTGTTTTTCGATTGGCACCATATCTGTCGTGCCAGTCACATTGCCGCCAGGTTTTTCATTGGATGTGACTAAATGGGCTTGTTCCAAGTCTGTGACCGCTGTGACAGTCATCGGGATAGTGGTTGTTTCATTTAATAAAGATTGTGCTGCTGGAGTGGCGATTCCAAGTAGCAAATCAGGATCTTCTTTGACGAGTTTCTCACTCATACTTTTCAGGTTGTCTTGATTGTTTTGGGCATTTTGATAATCGATTGTTAGATTATCGCCTTCTTTATACCCTTCTTCTGCTAATCCTTCTTTGAATCCTTTATAGGCAGCATCTAACGAGTTATGTTGTACAAGTTGCAATACGCCAATTGTTTTTTGTCCATCTGATGCCTCTGCGGAATTGTCTTTTTGTGCGCAACCTCCTAAAGCTAGTAGCAGGGCAGCGCCTAATCCGATGATTATATTTTTTTTCATTTCTTTTTCCTCCTTAATTTTGGGAAACAAAAAATCCATTCAGACAAAATGTCCAAATGGATTGAAAAGTCGGAAAATAAATTGAAAAAGTAGAATGCTTGATACTTTTACTTTGTATTTTCACTGCTCAGCCACTTAGCATTTTGTCTACGTGGCTTTTTGCTGCAATACAAAGTTCTTTAGCCATCATAGATACAAACTGTCGTTTAACGTTTGTATCCATCATGATGAATACAAACCTATCTAAAGTAGCTAAAGTAAAAGTTATTCAGTTGTGTTGGTGCGATTTGGTTGATGTTGGTTCGCATAGAAGTTCCTCCACAAAATGAATTTTCTAAAGTATAACCGAGAAAAAAAGGTCTGTCAATTAAGAATTGTCAGATAATTGAAAACATAAAATTGAAAATATTAAGAAAATATTGCGAAAAAGCAGAAGAAACGCCAGGAAGTGTTGACTTTTATAGAAAATAAGTGTAGTATATGAAGTTGCAAAAACTATCTGATGAAGAAAAGGCAGAAACGAAATATTGTCCGTTTCGGCTTTAATATAAGGAAACAAAAGTAGAAGCTCACGAAGTAAGGTTTCAAGAGAATGTTCTATTTTTGGTTTTTTTTTGCCTAAAAGCCGCAAAAAATGTCTGTTGTTACCTAAAAATAATATTTGAAATATTATTGTAACAATTGATCGGGTAGTCTTTTTGAATGACATTTTAGAGGGGTGAAGAGCTTGGCTGGACACGTAGTAAAATACGGAAAACATCGCGAACGTAGAAGTTTCGCAAGAATCAGTGAAGTGTTGGAATTACCAAATTTGATCGAAATTCAAACAGACTCTTACCAATGGTTCTTAGATGAGGGACTTAGAGAAATGTTTGAAGACATTTTGCCAATCGATGACTTCAATGGCAATCTATCTTTGGAATTTGTAGATTATGAATTGAAAGAACCAAAGTATACAGTAGCAGAAGCTCGTGCGCATGATGCAAACTACTCTGCACCATTACATGTAATATTGCGTTTGACAAACCGCGAGACTGGCGAAATCAAAGCACAAGAAGTATTCTTCGGTGATTTCCCATTAATGACAGAACAAGGAACATTCATCATCAACGGGGCAGAGCGAGTAATCGTTTCTCAGTTAGTCCGTTCACCAGGTGTCTATTTCCATGGAAAAGTCGACAAAAACGGAAAAGAAGGATTCGGTTCTACTGTTATCCCTAACCGTGGCGCTTGGCTAGAAATGGAAACTGATGCAAAAGACATCTCTTATGTACGTATCGACCGTACACGTAAGATTCCTTTAACCGTATTAGTTCGTGCGTTAGGATTTGGTTCCGATGATACGATCTTTGAAATCTTCGGCGACAGCGAAACATTACGCAATACAGTCGAAAAAGACTTGCATAAAAACGCAAGCGACTCAAGAACAGAAGAAGGTTTGAAAGACGTTTACGAACGTTTGCGTCCAGGCGAACCAAAAACAGCAGACAGCTCACGTAACTTGCTGAATGCTCGTTTCTTCGATCCAAAACGTTACGACTTAGCAAACGTTGGTCGTTACAAAGTAAACAAAAAATTAGATTTGAAAACACGTCTATTGAATCTGACATTAGCTGAAACATTAGTTGATCCAGAAACAGGCGAGATCATCGTTGAAAAAGGAACAGTTCTGACTCACCAAGTCATGGAAACACTAGCTCCTTTCATTGATAATGGTCTAAATTCAGTGACTTACTATCCATCAGAAGACGGTGTGGTCACAGATCCAATGACTGTCCAAGTCATCAAAGTATTTTCACCAAGAGACCCTGAACGTGAAGTAAACGTGATCGGAAACGGCTATCCAGAAGCAGCTGTAAAAACGGTTCGTCCAGCCGACATCATTGCTTCAATGAGCTATTTCTTGAACTTGATGGAAGGTATCGGCAATGTCGATGATATCGACCACTTAGGAAACCGTCGTATCCGTTCAGTCGGTGAACTTTTACAAAACCAATTCCGTATCGGTCTAGCACGTATGGAACGTGTGGTTCGTGAAAGAATGTCGATCCAAGATACTGAAACATTGACACCTCAACAATTAATCAATATCCGTCCAGTTGTGGCAAGTATCAAAGAATTCTTTGGTTCTTCTCAGTTGTCACAGTTCATGGATCAAACAAACCCTCTTGGCGAATTGACACACAAACGTCGTCTTTCAGCCTTAGGACCTGGCGGATTGACTCGTGACCGTGCCGGTTATGAAGTTCGTGACGTTCACTACTCCCACTATGGCCGTATGTGTCCGATCGAAACTCCTGAAGGCCCAAACATAGGGTTGATCAATAGTTTGTCCAGTTATGCGAAAGTAAATAAATTCGGATTTATCGAAACACCTTATCGTCGCGTAGACCGTGAAACAGGTCGTGTTACTGACCAAATCGACTACTTGACAGCAGATATCGAAGACCATTACATCGTAGCCCAAGCAAACAGCCCATTGAATGAAGATGGAACATTTGCTCAAGACGTTGTTATGGCTCGTGCTCAAAGTGAAAACTTAGAAGTATCTATTGATAAAGTAGACTACATGGACGTATCACCTAAACAAGTAGTTGCCGTTGCGACAGCATGTATTCCTTTCTTGGAAAACGATGACTCCAACCGTGCCTTGATGGGTGCCAACATGCAGCGTCAAGCAGTGCCGTTGATCAATCCTCAAGCACCATGGGTTGGTACTGGTATGGAATACAAATCAGCGCATGACTCAGGAGCTGCTTTGTTATGTAAACATGATGGTGTCGTTGAATACGTTGATGCTTCTGAAATCCGTGTACGCCGCGACAACGGTGCATTAGATAAATACGATGTAACGAAATTCCGTCGTTCAAACTCCGGAACAAGCTACAACCAACGTCCAATCGTTCATTTAGGTGAAAAAGTCGAAAAAGGGGATACTCTGGCAGACGGACCATCTATGGAACAAGGCGAAATGGCTCTAGGCCAAAACGTTTTAGTTGGTTTCATGACTTGGGAAGGGTACAACTATGAAGATGCGATCATCATGAGCCGTCGTTTGGTAAAAGATGACGTATACACTTCTATCCATATTGAAGAATATGAATCAGAAGCCCGCGATACAAAATTAGGACCTGAAGAAATCACACGCGAAATCCCTAATGTCGGGGAAGACGCATTGAAAGATTTAGACGAAATGGGCATCATCCGTATTGGTGCAGAAGTCCAAGATGGCGATTTGCTTGTAGGGAAAGTCACGCCAAAAGGGGTAACAGAATTATCTGCAGAAGAACGTCTATTGCATGCGATCTTTGGCGAAAAAGCTCGTGAAGTCCGCGATACATCATTACGTGTACCACATGGCGGCGGCGGGATCGTTCACGATGTGAAAATCTTTACTCGTGAAGCTGGAGATGAATTGTCACCAGGCGTAAACATGTTAGTTCGTGTTTATATCGTTCAAAAACGTAAAATCCATGAAGGGGATAAAATGGCCGGTCGTCACGGAAATAAAGGGGTTGTATCCCGTATTATGCCGGAAGAAGATATGCCATTCCTACCTGATGGAACACCAATCGATATCATGCTGAATCCTTTAGGGGTGCCTTCACGTATGAACATCGGGCAAGTATTGGAATTACACTTGGGTATGGCTGCACGTCAGTTAGGTATCCACGTAGCAACGCCAGTATTTGATGGTGCAAGTGATGAAGACGTATGGGAAACAGTTCGTGAAGCCGGTATGGCCAGCGATGCGAAAACTGTTCTGTACGACGGACGTACAGGTGAACCATTTGATGGACGTGTGTCTGTCGGTGTGATGTACATGATCAAACTTGCTCACATGGTCGATGACAAATTGCATGCACGTTCAATCGGACCTTACTCATTGGTTACACAACAACCATTGGGAGGTAAAGCTCAATTTGGTGGACAACGTTTTGGTGAAATGGAAGTATGGGCACTGGAAGCTTACGGTGCGGCTTATACTTTACAAGAAATCTTGACATACAAATCAGATGACGTAGTCGGACGTGTGAAAACATACGAAGCAATCGTCAAGGGTGAACCAATTCCAAAACCAGGTGTACCGGAATCATTCCGCGTATTGGTGAAAGAATTGCAATCACTAGGTCTGGACATGCGTGTCTTGGATATCGAAGAAACAGAGATCGAACTTCGCGACATGGACGATGAAGACGACGATTTGATCACTGTTGATGCTTTGACAAAATTTGCCGAACAGCAAACTGCCAAAGAATTAGAAAAGAAAGCTGCTGAACAAGTGGAAGATGAAAAAGACGATGTCATCCAAAACTTTGAAACCGCAGAAGATAATTTAGACTAATCCGGTCTATGAGCTGCAAGGCGGTCGAAGATCAGCCGTCTTGCGGTTTGCCATTAAATGAAATGGAGGGAACCCCTTTTGATCGATGTAAATAAATTCGAAAGTATGCAAATAGGTTTGGCTTCTCCCGAAAAAATCAGAAGCTGGTCTTACGGTGAAGTAAAAAAACCTGAGACGATTAACTATCGTACCTTAAAACCTGAACGCGAAGGGTTGTTCTGTGAGCGGATTTTTGGTCCTACAAAAGACTGGGAATGTGCCTGCGGAAAATACAAACGTATCCGTTATAAAGGAATCGTTTGTGATCGATGCGGAGTGGAAGTTACTCGTTCGAAAGTTCGCCGTGAACGCATGGGACATATTGAATTAGCAGCTCCTGTTTCACATATCTGGTACTTTAAAGGGATTCCTTCACGTATGGGTCTTGTATTAGACATGAGCCCACGCGCTTTGGAAGAAATCATTTATTTTGCTTCATATGTAGTCATCGAACCAGGAAATACGAATTTAGAGAAAAAACAATTGTTGACAGAACGCGAATATCGCGAAAAACGTGAACAATATGGACAAGAATTCCAAGCTGCTATGGGTGCAGAAGCGATTAAACAATTACTTGATAATGTTGATCTAGATGCAGAAGCAGCCGAATTGAAAGAAGAATTGAAATCTGCACAAGGACAAAAACGTACACGTGCAATCCGCCGTTTGGATATTTTAGAAGCATTCCGCGCTTCAGGAAATCAACCAAGCTGGATGGTTATGGACGTTATCCCTGTTATTCCACCAGATTTACGCCCAATGGTTCAATTAGAAGGTGGACGTTTTGCAACAAGTGACTTGAATGATCTTTACCGTCGTGTAATCAACCGTAATAACCGTTTGAAACGTTTGTTAGACTTGAATGCACCTGGAATCATCGTTCAAAATGAAAAACGTATGCTGCAAGAAGCAGTAGATGCATTGATCGATAACGGTCGTCGCGGACGTCCAGTTACTGGACCAGGTAACCGCCCATTGAAATCTCTTTCTCATATGTTGAAAGGGAAACAAGGTCGTTTCCGTCAAAACTTGCTAGGTAAACGTGTCGACTACTCAGGTCGTTCCGTTATCGTTGTTGGACCTTTCTTGAAGATGTACCAATGTGGACTTCCAAAAGAAATGGCCATTGAATTATTCAAACCATTCGTGATGCGTGAGCTTGTTCAACGCGAACTAGCTTCAAACATCAAAAATGCGAAACGTAAAATCGAACGTCAAGAAGACGAAGTATGGGATGTTTTAGAAGACGTAATCAAGGAACACCCAGTATTGCTGAACCGGGCACCTACGCTTCACCGACTTGGTATCCAAGCATTCGAACCAGTTTTAGTACAAGGACGCGCAATCCGTTTGCATCCACTTGTATGTGAAGCTTATAATGCCGATTTCGATGGAGACCAAATGGCTGTCCACGTGCCATTGAATGAAGAAGCACAAGCAGAAGCACGTATGTTGATGTTAGCTGCTCAAAACATCTTGAACCCTAAAGATGGTAAACCAGTTGTTACTCCTTCTCAAGATATGGTTCTAGGTAACTACTACTTGACAATGGAAGAAGAAGGACGCGAAGGCGAAGGAATGGTCTTCAGAGATCAAAACGAAGCCGTTATCGCATGGCGCAACGGATACGTTCATTTACATTCACGTATCGGTGTGAACCCTAACTCATTAGGTGAAAAACCATTTACTGAATGGCAAAAAGAACGTACGATGATCACAACAGTTGGTAAGATCATCTTCAACGAGATCATGCCTCCTGAATTCCCTTATCTGAATGAACCAACAGACTTCAACTTGACCGTCCAAACACCGGACAAATACTTTGTTGAAGCTGGTACGGATATTCCTGCACATATCAAAGAGCAAGAATTAGTATTACCGTTCAAGAAGAAAAACTTAGGGAACATCATCGCAGAAGTCTTCAAACGATTCAAAGTAACAGAAACTTCTAAGATGCTTGACCGTATGAAAGACTTAGGGTATAAACATTCAACACATGCCGGTATCACAGTAGGGATCGCTGACATCAGTGTACTGAATGAAAAACAAGAAATCATTGAAAATGCCCATAAACAAGTTGAAACTATTACAAAACAATTCCGTCGTGGTCTGATCACAGATGACGAACGTTATGAACGTGTCATTGCTGTTTGGAATGCTGCAAAAGACAGCATCCAACAAAAACTGATGGAAGGTTTGGAAGCGAAAAATCCAATCTTCATGATGTCTGATTCTGGAGCTCGTGGTAACATTTCCAACTTTACACAGCTTGCCGGAATGCGTGGTTTGATGGCCGCTCCTAATGGTCGAATCATGGAATTGCCAATCATTTCGAACTTCCGTGAAGGACTATCCGTCTTGGAAATGTTTATCTCAACTCACGGGGCTCGTAAAGGGATGACCGATACAGCCTTGAAGACTGCCGATTCAGGTTACTTGACTCGTCGTCTGGTTGACGTGGCCCAAGATGTAATCATCCGTGAAGAAGATTGCGGTACTGACCGAGGTCTTGAAATCCAAGCAATCCGTGAAGGAAATGAAATCATCGAATCATTAGAAGATCGTTTAGTGGGACGTTACACTCGTAAAGAAGTACGTCATCCTGAAACAAATGAATTGATCATTGCAGGAAACCAATTGATTTCCGAAGACATCGCAAAACAAATCGTTGATGCAGGTGTCGAAACAGTGACAATCCGTTCTGTCTTCACATGTAATACAAAACATGGTGTCTGCAAACATTGTTACGGACGCAACCTTGCAACTGGCTCTGACGTTGAAGTCGGAGAAGCAGTTGGTACGATCGCCGCTCAATCAATCGGTGAACCTGGTACTCAGTTGACGATGCGTACATTCCATACAGGTGGGGTTGCCGGAGACGATATCACTCAAGGTCTTCCTCGTGTCCAAGAAATCTTTGAAGCACGTAATCCGAAAGGGCAAGCAGTGATCACAGAAGTAACAGGGGATGTCATCGATATCTCAGAAGATCCTGCAACACGTACCAAAGAAGTAACAATCAAAGGAAAAACAGATACACGTACGTATACTGTTCCTTATACAGCACGTATGAAAGTAGCAGAAGGCGATATGATCCACCGTGGTGCACCATTGACAGAAGGATCAATCGATCCAAAACAATTGTTGCAAGTCCGCGATGTATTATCTGTTGAAAACTACTTGCTTCGTGAAGTACAACGTGTTTACCGTATGCAAGGGGTAGAAATCGGCGACAAGCATATCGAAGTAATGGTTCGTCAAATGCTGCGTAAAGTTCGTGTAATGGATCCAGGTGATACAGATATCTTACCAGGTACATTATTAGACATCGCAGACTTTAAAGATCAAAACTACAATACGCTAGTCTCAGGAGGCGTTCCTGCAACTTCTCGACCTGTCTTACTAGGTATCACAAAAGCATCATTAGAAACAAATAGTTTCTTATCTGCTGCATCATTCCAAGAAACAACTCGTGTCTTGACGGATGCTGCGATCCGCGGTAAGAAAGATCCTCTTCTTGGTTTGAAAGAAAATGTTATTATCGGTAAGATCATCCCAGCTGGTACTGGTATGCAACGTTACCGTGACATGGAACCAAAAGAAGTCGGTGTAGCAAGCGAAAATGTCTACAGTATTTCAGATATTGAAGCGCAAATGGCTGCAGAAGACGCAATGAACAATCAAACAAAATAGATATTTTAAAAAAGAGGTTGTGACAAATTATTGTCACAACCTCTTTTTTGGTTTGTCTAAAATAATTTGTCTAACTAGAAGAAAAGTGGGAAAGGATCTTAACAACATCGGTTCGTATCCAATTAAGGTATCGGAACGATCATCTTCCAAGAGAAGTCAATCAACAAAAGTAAAGATAGATCATTTTTTGAATGCAAAATAAATTGATGGGAAGATAGAGCGGTTATTTTTAATATTTTGCTAGCTATTATTGAATAATTCCTCGAATAAAACAAAACCAGTAGACATGTCTGTTATTCTATTTATGTTTTAGAGATAAGTATCCCCAAATAACATGGATTGAAATAAGGGTAAATGTGTTTAAAAAAACGAACTATAAAATCTTATACACAACGTGGTTAAAAATAGTTTTTTCTTCCCTGTGGAAAAAATAGTTTAACACAAACATTATAGTTATCCACAGCTATCTAAAACAGATGGAAAATAAGAAAAATTCGCTAAAATACCAGGAGGGGGTAACGAGGGATGAGTGATTGAAAAAAGAACAGAGTAACTGACTTATCCTCAGTGTTTCTGTTCTTTTATAATTCTGTTCTACATTTCTTGTTGTTGGATCGAATCTGTGAGAGTAATCTCGGGTGAAAGAATGATTCTTTTTTCTTCAGGGTATTGGTGGTGGATTAGTTGGAATAAAAGTTCTGTGGCTTTGATTCCTAACTGATTTGTCGGAATGTCTATCCGAGTCAACTGTGGCGAAAATAGGGAGGACAATAAGGGATCACTGAATCCTGCGATCGAAAGATCATCAGGTATCTGCTTTCCAGATTGTTCTGCCACTTTGTAAATACTCAATGATTTTAATGCATCGGTAGAAAAAATCGCAGTTGGTCTTTCTCGTAGCTTCATTAAATCATTCATTGCTGCCATGCTATCTTCTAAGCGAAAGCCGCCGTCTATAATCCATTCATTACGGATATCTAGGTGGTGATCAAATAAGCATTGACGGTAACCATTGAGACGATCATTGGATACATAAACTTCTGTCGGAGCATGGAGACAGCCGATATGACGGTGTCCATTCTTGATCAGTGTTTCCACCAAATCGTAACTATCCTGGAAATTATCCGTGTCCACTGAGTAGATGTTCGTGTAGTCGTTTCCGACTTTTCCGATTACCACAATAGGAATATTGTATTGATCCAATTCAAAAAGAAGTGTTTCATCCATCGTAGAGCTTAAAATAATAATTCCTCGGATCATTTTTTCTTGGATCTTTTTCGCGCATTTTTCTAGCTCTTCTTCTGGTGTTTTTGCCGTTTGTAGAATCAAGTCGAAGTTATTTTGTTCAGAAACGGCAGAAATGGATTGAATAACATCTGAAAAAAAAGGATTGCCATAGGTCGTATGAGAAGTACGATGAGATAATGCTAGAATCGCGTCAAAACCATTTCCTGACAGTCCTCTTGCAATTTTGCTCGGTTCATAATTCAATTCTTTGATTGCTTGAAGTACACTTGCTTTTGCTTTATCAGAGATATTTGGCTGGTTATTTAATACTCTGGAGACAGTTGATTTTGAGACATTAGCTTTTTTCGCAATGTCATAAATAGTAGGTTTCAATTTTATATGCACCTCCTTTTTGGGAGCGTTTTAGAATAATTCCATAGTACAATAGACATTCTTTTTTGTCTATGATTTTGAAAATTTAGGAATAGCTTGCATGATCATGAGAGACCATATTTTTTTAAGAAGCTATTAACTATTGATACATAAGCTTTCTTA
>SKEW01000666.1_pt1 | contig 28142 bp, 26 predicted proteins | sample 4841441 | NCBI WGS metagenome assembly SKEW01 (sample SAMN11008799, study PRJNA524170) | human gut metagenome | isolation source: fecal sample from pouch patient p41 | place: Israel: Tel-Aviv | reverse complement strand
TCATGGACTTTGCCTTCTTTGCCATTGCCTTCAATATAAAAAAGATGTGTGCAAAAATGACTAAAGAAGGTATGGATTGGCTGATTAGACCGTTTTATGAGCTTACAGTTGTTCTATTTAGATGTTGCGAACGCATAAATCAAAGAAATCCTCAAAATATCGCAGCTTAAAAAAATGAGTCGATTTTTATAGTCAATGAAAAAAAGAAGGCGCATCGTGTATTACGACACACCTTCTACTTCTTTGTATATACTCGATTGGGAACTTGTCACTCCTTTTGTTTTTCTATTCTTATCTATTTGTATGGCAATCAGTGCCGGAACATTGTTTGATGGCTTTGGTTATCTTTGTTGAGTAAACAAGAACTAAAATGTCCGATGCTTTGTTCTTACTATCATAAATAGATTTAAAATGGTTATGAAAAAGATTTTGATAGCTTTGGCCTTATTGCTGACAGGCATTGCAAGCGGATCGGCATGTACCGGTATTTCATTCCTCGCTGAAGATGGCGGATATGTGCAGGCACGTACTATAGAGTGGGGGGACAGTTATCTTCCGAGTGAATATGTTATTGTTCCCAGAGGACAGGATTTGGTATCTTATACTCCAACGGGTGTAAATGGCTTGAGATTTCGGGCTAAATATGGTCTGGTAGGACTGGCTATCATTCAGAAAGAGTTTGTGGCTGAAGGACTGAATGAAGTAGGGCTTTCGGCTGGATTGTTTTATTTTCCCCATTATGGGAAGTATGAAGAATATGATGAGGCTCAAAATGCAATTACTTTGTCGGATTTGCAGGTGGTGAACTGGATGCTTTCCCAATTTGCTACTATAGACGAAGTGAGAGAAGCTATAGAAGGGGTGAAGGTGGTGTCTCTTGATAAACCTGGTAAAAGTTCTACGGTACATTGGCGCATTGGCGATGCTAAAGGAAATCAAATGGTGTTGGAATTTGTAGGTGGTGTTCCTTATTTTTATGAAAATAAAGTAGGAGTACTCACCAATTCTCCCGATTTTCCATGGCAGGTGACTAACTTGAATAATTATGTAAATCTATATCCGGGAGCTGTCACTCCACAGCAATGGGGTGGGGTGACTATTTTCCCTTTTGGCGCAGGTGCCGGATTTCATGGCATTCCGGGGGATGTAACTCCTCCATCCCGTTTTGTTCGTGTAGCGTTTTATAAGGCAACAGCTCCGGTGTGTCCTACAGCGTATGACGCTATATTACAAAGCTTTCATATCCTGAATAATTTTGATATTCCTATCGGTATAGAATATGCATTAGGGAAAGCACCTGATATTCCTAGTGCCACACAATGGACTTCGGCTATTGATTTGACAAACAGGAAAGTGTATTATAAAACAGCATACAATAACAATATTCGTTGTATTAGTATGAAGAAGATTGATTTTGATAAAGTGAAGTATCAGTCGTATCCATTGGATAAGGAGTTGAAACAGCCTGTAGAAGAGATTATTGTGAAATAGTGTAAGGGCTTGGAAACTGTTGGCGGAAGTACATGGAAGTTTTAATTGCAATGAATGAATAATGGATAAAATGCATTTTTTTTAGAAAAAAGTTCTAGAAATGTTTGCAGATACAAAAATAAACTGTACCTTTGCACTCGCAATTCGGAAGAATAGCAATAATAAAGGATTGATTCGCTAGCTCAGCAGGTAGAGCACAACACTTTTAATGTTGGGGTCTTGGGTTCGAGCCCCAAGCGGATCACATAGGAACAAAGCCAAAAGGCGACAAAAAACAGACAAGTCCCACAATATCAAGATATTGCGGGACTTTTTTTATTGTTTTAGTCTTGCTTGAAAGACAAAAAAAGGGCACGAAAAGACACGGTTGAGTATCCAAATCGTACCCCCTACCCCAAAAAACGATTAGGGGGTACGATTGTCGGAAAATGTCTTACTTTTGACGGGATTTGTCTATACTCCATTTATCTCATTATCAAGGATTAAAATTAGTTTTGCAATCTAAAAAAAGTGAGATTATGAAGAATGAAAAAAGTACTTTCAGCGTATTGTTTTACCTGAAAAAAGACAAGATGAAAAAGAATGGTTTAGTACCCATTCATGCCCGTATCACAATCGACGGCAAACAAACCCAATTCAATACCAAGTTAGAGGTCTTAGAAACTAACTGGCAATCCGGCAGAGCCGTAGGTAAAACTATGGAAATACAAAGGCTGAACTCCATGCTGGACGACATCAAAGCCAATATCCGTTCACACTTCCACAACCAGTTAATGCGTGACAGCTATGTTACCCCCGAAAGCGTGAAAAATGCACTTTTGGGAAAAGAGGAAGAAGCACTGACTATCATTTCCTTTTTCGAGCAACACAACGACCAGTACAAGAAAAAGGTCGAAGCAGGAGAAGCCACCCAAAAAACGTATAGCAGATACGAACTGACAAAGTTACGCCTGACCCAATTCCTGAAAGACGAATATCGTGTATCGGATTTGCCTATACGCAAAATCAACAAAGTTTTTATTGAGAACTTCTACCTGTATATAATAAAGAACCACGACTGTTCACCCAATACGGCAATGAAGTTCATACAGCGTTTCCGTACAGTGGTGAACTTTGCGCAAGGCACAGGATTGATAACCGCAGACCCGTTCGCCCATTATAAGCTGAAATTCGAGTACATAGAAAGAGGCTATCTTGACAAGGAAGAAATAAACCGGATATGCAATAAGGAATTTGCTTCAAAGCGATTGGAGCAAGTACGGGATATTTTCATTTTTAGCTGTTATACCGGGCTTTCATACATAGATATATGCGAATTAACACGCAACGAGATACGTGTGGCATTCGATGATAATTTATGGATTATAAAGAAACGACACAAAACAAAGGTTACCTCAAACATCCGATTGCTGGATATTCCTAAAGCCATACTCAACAAATACGAGGGGAAACTTAAAAACGGTCAGTTGTTACCTGTTATCAGCAATCAAAAAGTAAATGATTATTTGAAAGAAATTGCCGTAATATGTGGTATCGACAAAAATATCACGTTCCACCTTGCAAGACATCATAATTTGCCTTTGTTATTGGAAATGAATGGTTTGCAGAAATACATTTTTTGATAGGTAACGATTTAGAAACGAGTGAGATTCCTAATTTTGCCTTGCTTTACATCATATCAAAAGAACGCTTGTACTACAAGAGCAAAGTTACAAATAAATTTTTGATAATACCTCATTTTGGGGTGCCAAAAGAATAGCCTATCACCTGTTTAATGCCATTTGATACCATTATTTCGCTACATTAGCCAATTTTTCAAAGACTTATTTCGGTTAAGCCTTATTTATTTTGTATTTTTGCAGAGAACTCAGATAAGTATGTTGTATGGTAGAATACTCAGCTCTAGAAAATGGCATTTTCTCACCCAATTCAGTGGATTATAATAGTCTTATGCGGCGGCGCATCAAAAAGGCTACAAATCCTCTTCAGCCTATATTTGAAGCATTTAGCAATTCTTTAGAAGCAACAAAGGGATTGTATAATAATATTCATATTGAACTTTATCATATTAAAGATAAAAATTTGTTTGGAGAGAAATTCTCTTTTGCGGCTTTTAGTATTGTTGATGACGGTGAAGGATTTACACCAGATAGTTTCTTACGGTTTGAGAAATTATATGATGAATCAAAGAACAAAAACAATTTAGGCTCTGGACGTGTTCAGTATCTACATTTCTTTAAAAATACTTTAATAGAAAGTATCTATTTTATAGAAGGAGAAAAGCACATTCGTAAAATAGAACTATCCAAAGAGTTCTATAATAAATACGGCTCTGTAATACGTTCAATTGATGAGAATATTACAAGTAATAATTCTGTAGCTAACTCTACTCGAATCACATTCTTTTATACATTATCAGAAGAAGATAAAGTTAAATATGACCAACTAACATGTGGAGAGCTGAAAGACGCAATTCTTAAGCGATATGTAAACGTATTTTGTCTGAATAGGGATAATCTTCAAAATATTTTTATTGACCACTATATTAATGGTATTTTTGATGAGGAAAGTTCATCAAAGATAACAATAGATGATATACCTGCTATTGATTATGAAGAGACAATTCCGATTCATTATTCTGCTTTATCAGACAAGGGAACATCTGTAATATCATGTTCTAAAAGTGAAGATTTTGTGATACGCTCTTATCGTTTACCATCGAACATTCTTCCAAGAAATGAAGTTCGACTTACTAGTAAGGGAGAGGCTTTTTGTCATCAGGGATTTAATTTTTCATTGATTACGGAAGCTCCAAGAATTGAAATGGGAATTAGTTTTTTATTTCTAATATCGAGTGATTATCTTACTTCTAGGGATTCTGATATACGCGGAAATTTAAACATTATATCCAAATCAGATTTCATATCTAAACGAAACCTGTTTACGGGGAAGCAAGAAATACTAATTGATGACATAGAAAATAGCACTATTTCTTCTATATCCACCCATTATCCTGCATTACAAAAAGCAAAAGATAATGCTAATGAGAACATTAGGAAAGTAGCTGAGATGTTTTCTATAGATGCGTCTCTTTTAGAAAAGGCTGGAGTAAAATGTTCTGATTCCGACATCAATGTTTTAAAAAAAGTATATACTTTTACAGCTGATGTAAAAGCTGAGTCTGACGCAAAAATAAAAAGCATAGTGGATAACCTCCATGCGCTTGACCCTAATGATAAGGGATTTAAAAGAAAATTTGACCAAAAAGTCAAAGAATTAAATGAAGCTTTACCATTATCTGTCCGTAATGAACTTTCTCAATACCTCTCACGCAGAACACTTGTCCTTCAGCTCATGGAACAGGCCATAAAAGGACAACTAGATGTTCAAAAAACAGAACCTAAAACAAAGAAAAAAACAAAAAGCAAAAGACAACCAGAAGGCATTTTTCATAACCTGCTATTCCCTAAAGGTAGTTCAGAATCAATAGAAAGTAACTTATGGATTCTTAATGAAGAATATATTCATTACCATGGTCTATCAGAAAGTGAATTAGATGATATTAAGATAGATGGGCAACCGCTATTTAAACAAAACCTAACTCCAGAAGAATTGGATTATAAACAACGTACTACTGGCGATGTCGGAATCAGACGCCCTGATGTGTTGTTATTCCCGTCTGAAGGTAAATGTATTATTATTGAGTTTAAAGCACCTGAAGTAGATGTATCCAAACATCTTCATCAAATTCATCAATACGCATCAATAATCCATCATTTGTCTGATGAACGATTTAAATTCAACTCATTCTATGGTTATTTAATAGGAGAAAATGCAGATATATACTCGATTCTAGATTCGGATGGTGATTTTCAACAATCACAATCTTTAGGATATATTGTCCGTCCATACAAAGCATTACCAAGACTATTTGGTAGAGAACAGGGAGTATTATATACTGAAGTTATTAAATTTTCAGATTTGTTAAAACGTGCAAAACTACGTAGCAAAGTGTTTACAGAAAAAATATTATCGGAATCTATTATATCTTCTAAAGATTAGATATAGTAGCTGCATTAATAGCAAGATTTTATTCACAAATACTCATGCAGATTACTTGTGATTAATTTAATATGCTTACGTTTTTTGTCAGCAAAAATTTTAGAAATTGATCATGTGGACATTTAGTAGGATGACTTGTCCTAGACATTCGATTAATAGATTCTTTTTTGTAGGAGATTATGAAGATGCGTTTTTGCGACATTGCCTCTTCGTATTGTTTTGAGAATTTTCTGTACCTTTTATGGGCGAGGACTATGATGATTCCACATTGCTTTTATAAAAAGAATTTCAGCACGTTACGTTCCTTTATAGTTTCAGAGTTGTCTTGTTTATGTGTGCTAGTTGGTAAAGTGAAGACGATTCATTTACTGATGCAAAAACGAGAGAATCAGCAATATCTGTGATATACTGGTTGCGGATATTGGCGTTTGTTTTGGAAGGGCGAGTTGTCTTTTCTGAGGTTAGGGATATGAAAAGGATGCGGTTTGAATCGAATGCTGAGCGTAGGTTGAGTGGTATTTGGCGATAGAGGCTGCGGTTTAGGACATAGATGATGCCGCATGTACCTTTGAGGATAATGTCAAGAACTTCGCATTCAAGGGTGGATTGGAAGCCGCTGATTATTGCGGCATTTGGGTTGTGGCTTACTTTGTTCGCCCAGTTGATTGTTGGTATTACGGAAGTTGGATTGACCTTGCGCGAGGCGAGAAATCCCACCTTGCGAAAGGTCAATAAGTCCATATTTCCGAGATAATGTGGTTCCATCATTATTCCTCATTGTTCAGTTCATCACCCATACGATACTTGATATCGTAATTGATAATGAAGTCAAGTTCTTCTTCTGTAAAGCCATAATGTTTCGCAAGAACTTTGTCGATTTCATCAATTATGGACTTGGAAAGACTTATCTTAAATGATTGAGTCTTAGTTTCTCCTTTCCCTTTTTGTAATCGGCTTAACATAGTGCTGTGAGAAATGAGATCATCTTGATATATTTGCCCTATTATTTGCATTTTGGAAACACATGCGGCAGGGAATCTGAAACCAGTGATGTCGGATGGATTAAGATCCCTTAAATTGGAAGTTATTGTGTACCACCACCAAAACAAGTTACTGCTTAATATCGCAGACATCTTTATTGGCATTGAATCTTCATCGAAACTCATAGTCGTTTCACGACTTGAATTTCCAGCTATGCCATTACATTCGTATTTTGGGGCAAAAGTTGTAAAAACTTTCCAATACAAGCCTCCAGTATTTCGATAATAAAGTTTCGCTTCAGTCTTGTGAGATGATAGAAATGAACTGATTGAGGAATCTGAATTTAAAATTGACGATAAAATATTCCGTTCGATTGGAATTCTAATTTTTGGTACCCAAAAAGAATTTCGGGACTCAGCATATTTAGAATATGGGATCAATTTGAATAGATTAGGACGATTATCTGAAACCCACTTATTATAGGGAGTTGTGTAAACATTCTTTAATGCAGCACTTTTACCTACAAAAATAGTCAGTGCGCGATTTACAGCATCAAACAGTTTTGCAGGACGCCAAGCAAAATTTGAATACCAAACACTGCCATAATCTTCAAGGCATTTCTGCGCTATAACCATTCTTTGAGTACAAGTTAAAGCGAGGGGAACAATCATACCTATAGCCCCCTTTTCATGCAATAGCTTCAAGGAACGTTCTATACACATAGCATGAATTGCCGCAGTGTCAAGCGTTTTAAGATTTGAGATTTTATATTTAATTTGTCGAATCTCAAGATACGGCGGATTACCGATAATAACATCAAATCCTCTATTTCCGTAAATAATGTCGTAAAACTCAGCAATCCAGTTGAAAGGCTGATGGGAGTTGAGCCATTCTTCGTATGGCATACCTGATGCTGTGGCGTTGTGAAGATGATGATTGAGTGTGTCGTTGAGTGAGGACAAAAGGTCTCGAAGCTGATGTTTGGCGGCAATGAACTCTTCGTGATGTTCCAATTCTTGTGTGAGTTGCAGGTGCTTGAACAGCTTGAATGTCCGAGCCACATTGTCCATTTCGGCTGAAACATTCTCTTCAAAGTCGTGTATTGCGAAAATATCCCCACTATGGTCTTTGACAATGCTTTCGGCATTGGCATAGCCCACAAGAGTGTTGCCACAACGGATGTTGAAGTCAATATCCGGCAGTGGGTCAAGACCAAGATTGTCAGCAAGCGGCTGCACATCAACCACGGCTACCATTTTAAGGAACAGACGCAACTTGGCTATCTCCGTAGCCTCTGCCATGATGTCCACACCGTAAAGATTGCGTAGAATGATAGACTTGTAGATGAAGTAATGAATATTCGAGCGGTACTTGCTCTTTATCTCGTCAAGTGCTTTTTGCGTATCAGGCGACTTCCGTTCAATACCTTCAAGCCGTGTGATGCAATCATAGTAAAGAGGTTCGAGAATGTTCATTGCCGCAAAGAGGAACGCACCAGAACCGCAAGTCGGGTCAAGGATTGTCACTGAACGCAGAGCATCATAGAAATTGCATATGAATGACTGCGGAGCATCATCGGTATTGATAAGGTCAGCCGTAAACTGTCGAATATCAAGGTTGTAGGTAATAAAATCGTTAATCGATAAAATATCTCCTTTACTGATTTTATCCAATATGTCTTCACACCTTTGCAAACGTTCAATAGTTTCGCGCCAGATTTCCGTAGGCAGGGCGAATGGTTCTGGCGTTTTCGTGTTCCAGTCTTTACGGCGTTCCAAAAGTTCAGGCTTGGTCGTATCAAGCCCGATGGCGATGTTCTCAGGGATACGCTCACGCCAATCCGTGGTATACCCCTGTTTTACCGCATCAAAGATATAGCGGTCGCCGCTTTGTTGCAGCTGGTACCATATCCAACCATCAGGAGCAAAAAGTTTTTCCATAGACTTCGAAGCTTTGCTCACTCTGTCGAACAGGAAAGGCAATATCGTGTTGCGCCCGATATATTCGGTGATGTCTTCTTTGGTATAATATGCTCCCATCTGCGCTCGGTCATTGATATACTGCTCGAAGATATAACCGAGTACATCGGGATTGATGTCCTTGCCTGAAGCAGTGACACGGGTATCAAGATGCCACTGCCACTTATCGAAAAAAGTAAACAACGAGATGAAGGCTTCATCGGCAATGTCTATGTCAGTATACTCACGCTCTATCTTATGGCTGTCAAACATGCCACCATTCAGATAAGGGATGCGTCCGAACTGCTGCTGAAACTCCCGGTCGTGATTAGGTTTGTTCAGTCCGTCAGAAAAGAGGCGGGTCAGGAAGCCACGATAGAAGGTGGAAAAGAAACGGTCTTCGCCACGCTCCTTGCGACACCAGTCCAACTTATCACGAAGATAGTTTACGTTACTGTTCAGAAAACCTTTCTTCTGAATAAAATAACAGAACATCAGGCGGTTAAGCATCACCGAGGCATACCACTGCTTGTTTCGATTGTCTTTTTCGGACAGTTCGTCATCTATGCCACTAATGAATTTTGCAAATGCCTTATGCTCCTTTCGGAAGCCAGCATAAAAGTCCTTGGTAATCTTTTCTGAATTGACAGAAAAAGCACTGTGGACAGCCGCTTTCACATCAACAATAGTTGTCCTCTCAGTCGGTTCAAACTCCAAATCCTGCATCTTCGAGAAAAGGAAGTCCGTCTTTTCAGGCGATTCGTACTCGATACTTACAAGGTCTCGCTTATCCACATTTTTTACGGGGATAACCCATTGATGATGCCCAGAATTGTTGCAGAGTATATAGATAGCGATATAGTCCTGAGCCTGTTTGCGAAGCTGCGCATCAATTCTCCGAGCGAGTGATGCCTTGGGCAGTTCGCTGACCTCCGTCACAACGACTTGCAATCCGTTTCGGTCTGCAACGGTGCGGAACTGGAAATCTGTTCCGTCTATGGTAATTGGCAGAAGTTCAGCCCTTACCTTCCATTTGTTCCATCCCAATTCAGTGATAAACAATTCCCGAAAATCTCCATCAAGGAGCAGTTGTTGAAATGTACGTTTGTTCATGGTATGTTATTCTTTACGAAGCCCCATAGAGCAGATTATCAGATTTTCTTTATCGTTAATGTCCTCGTCTGCAATGATGCAAAGCTGGTTGTTACGGCGGAGTTCAAGCACGTATTCCACAATATCATCATCGGCTTGTCTTCCTGTTTGTTTAAGCATTCGGCCGAGATGGAACTTTGAGGTTTCCTGAAGTGGATAGTTGTAAATGTCATCAATGGCGTATTTCAATTCCTCGCGGCGGTCTATATTGAAGAACAGGTTTTCGCCTTGGTCATAATATTGTTCTAGAAGCTGCACAATTCGGTAACGTGTGGAAAAACGGTTACCCAGCATACCACCGATGTTGCTGACAGCCTGTTCACGGATAATCTCAATAGCTTTGCCGACCAGTTCGTGATGATTGTCGAAAGGTTGCTGTGCCGGAGTGTCAGGGTGGCAAGCGAGAGCCTGAAGTATGCGCTGCTGGCTTTGTGATATGATATTCCCATCCTTGTCAAGCCATGTAAGCACATCGAAGTCATTGGCAGTGCGAGCGTAAGTCACAACACCCTCTATACCGTTTTCATCGGTAAGTCGTGTCGAGTAAACCATGTTTTGCATCTGCGGAATAATATCTTTCAACTTTTTGTCAGCTTTAATAGCATTGCTCCATATCTGGAATGCTTGCGATGCTAGATCAACATCATTGTCATCATCCGCATCATCAAGTACACCCGCTTTCTCATTGAACATATCCCTGAGGTTTTGCTCGTTCCCCTCAAAAAACACTTCGTCAGACCCTACGATATTGGCGTTGGCATTGATGCGGTCGTTCAAACGGCTGCGGAGATTGATGATTTCTTCAATGCCATCGGCAGGAAAGAAAGAGTAGCAATAGATGTTTTCCGCTTGCTGACCGATACGGTCAACACGTCCAGCACGTTGAATTAGGCGAATGATAGCCCACGGCAGGTCATAATTCATGATAACGTGGGCATCCTGAAGGTTGTGACCTTCAGAAAGCACATCGGTAGCAATAAGAATCCGAGTCTGCTCATCAGTTGTATATTTACCTGCTGCGTCATTGCTGTTCGGAGAAAACCTCTCAACAATAGCGGTAGGATTATCTCGGTCACCTGTAGCATAATCTATATTCTTGAAACCACGTTTACGAAGTTGGTAATAAACATAACGAGCTGTGTCTGAGAATTGGGTAAAGACCACTATTTTGTCATTGCGGTGAGCATCACCACGAAGCAGACTTTCCAACTCATTGAGCTTTTGATCTTGCTGCTGTTCCCATTTGCCACATAGTTCTATCATAGAAAGAATGGTTTCGCAATCCTTTTTAAGTTTCTGTTTAAGGGTACGTTTAAAGTATCTTGTATCAAGCCATGATAGGTTAGACTTGTTGGCAATGATGTTATAATACTCTCCAGCTTTCTTTATATACACAGCTATGTCGGTGGGGATACTCAAAGTTGCATCAACTGAGGTGTCAGAATTATGTCGTCCAAAGATGTCAGTATCAGTATCTTCGTCTTCAGAGTAATCTTCGGGTAGGTTGTTGTCATCTCCAATGGGTACAGGTAACTTGTTGTCGAGCGCATAGAGATATACGCAGTTACGAAGTACATGACGATAAAGGGTAAGTAGAAAGGAGAAACCGCTTGAATCCATGCGTTTGAAGAATGTTGATTTGCAGAATCCCATCATTCTTGCTCCAGCACGGGAAAGGTTTTCAATCAGCGCAGAGATATGCTTGGGAGCATTAGCTGCTTCCTTTTCACTGATATATAAGCTAAGACCATATCGGGGAAGGGCGAGTTCCTCCATCAGGGCAATCATATCCTCTGAATAAAGACGGGTGTACTGGTCGCCAGATTCTGTTTTGAACTTTATAGACTTCGGAATCCGATCGGGAAAATAAGAACGGCCTCCATTAGAAAATTCCAGATATTTTCTGCCATTGGTATCATCGGTCTTGGCAAAATTTTCGCGGATAAATGAGCGTGTACGACGAACAAGGAACAGTTTCATCAATTCGTTCCAATCTTCGACATTCTCACTTTGGCTGAATGCCCGTATAGTACGGATGTGTACATCACCGTGACGTTGCATGAAACCACGCTCTCCGCCAAGACTTTCAATGTAACGTTCAGGACGAACTCCGAGGTCTTGGTCATCGTTGATAAAAAGTCGGAGTTGGTTGCTGAGGTCGCTATAATGTTTGTTGTATGGCGTGGCGGTCAGCAACAGCACACGACTTGACTGACGTTCGATAAGCTGGCGGATTTGGTTATAACGTTTGCCTGCGTTGCGGAGGTTGTGGCTTTCATCCACGATTATTAGACGGAAATATCGCATATTGTCAATGTCCATCACCTTTGACATTGACATGACTTCCGCTTTGAGGTCGTATTTCCTGATATACTTGCGCCACATCTCCTGAAGATTAGCAGGGCAAATAATCAGGGTGCTGGTGGCGTAGGCCATTTCATAAATCTTGGCAACGGCACAGGCTGTAATGGTTTTACCAAGACCAACCACATCGCCAATCATAGCACCACGCCGTCTGTCGTTGTTAAGGTGACGGGCTACTATCTTGACTGCGTTTTGTTGAAAATCGAAAAGTTCCCTCTGGAATATAGGGGGCAATGTAAACTCCTTAATACCATTACGTGCCTCTTCGCTGAGATGGTAAGCAATTTTGAGATAGATATGATAAGGTGGAATCAGTCTCTCTGCCGCCCAACTTTCGTCTATAGCTTTGACTAGTTCTTCGGTAATACCAATGCAAAAACGATCATTCCAGCGGTCGTTGAACCATGTGTTGAATTTCTCTGCTTGGTCTCGGTCGCCGAATTCGGCATTGAGTTCCCCTTGTTTGGTAAGTCCGGAATAAGTGAGGTTGCTGCTACCCATTATTGCCTGAATGGGATTCGAGCGGTCATTAGGGCGATGTGCAAGATACAGTTTGGCGTGAAGCGGCTCACGGACAGAAAGTTTCACCACCACCTTCTTGGCTTTGAGTTGCGCAGAAAGTTGTCGTAGTGCCCATTCGTCCTGCTTTGTGGGTATGCCGATAAGAAGTTGGTGTCGAAAGTCCCTTGCTATCTGCCGTTTCACTTTCTGCACCATGTCCGCATCAGGTGTGTTGTCTCCTTGGGCATAAAGCATTTTCACCAATTCCGCCGGAGGTTGATGCATACCTATGAGCAATCGACAGGTTCGATGGATGCTCTCGGAACCTTCAACGACAAAATCACCCTCCAAGTGCTCCACTTGGTGTACTACTTTTGTCCACCCACGTAAATTGAAATAACCAACACAAAAATCCACACGTTTTACGCCGACATTGCTGATTATATCATTGAGACCATCTTCAAATTTTATTTCAATATTATCGTATATACGAGCCATAACTATCAACCAAGATTTTTCATCTCTTGCCAAGAGACGGACGACTATCCTTATCTTGTTGATACAGAGCTATATTTGGCTTTTATATGAACTGTTCTCACAAAACACCCAACTTTTCTTGTAAAACAAAAGAATGGTAACACACAAGATTTTCAGCATCTTATATCCTAATAATCATTATTTTGCGTAACTTTGCATTATAATATCCGTCTCTTGGCAAGCGTTGGACAGATTCGATAAACATCTACCGCTTCACAGCAAATCCAATATCTTCTTATTGGCTTTATCCACTACAGTAGCATCCAACGATGCAAGATAAATCTGCGTAGTACTCTCTGAATCATGCCCCATCCCCTCACTGATGACAGAGACAGGCACATTACGGCTCTTGGCGATACTTGCCCATGAATGCCGACCGACATACATCGTTAAGGGTATTGGCAAATCCAAAAGTTTCCCGATTTTCTTCAACAAATAGTTTACGTGGTGAAGTTTGTTGGCATATTGCTTCCGATAATCTTCGTCCTGTTTTGTAATGATGGGCAAGAGGTATTCCGTTTCGTTTATCGGATATTTGTCAAGAATATCTTGCATACATTTTTCCCATTTGATGAACAGTTGTTGCCCTGTCTTCCGTCTGCGGTAGGAAAGAGTGCCATTCTGCAAGTCTTTCTTTCTCAGGTAAGCCATGTCTATGAAGGACATTCCCCTTGTATAGAAACAAAGTAGAAACATATCACGGGCATAGTCAAGATTAGGTTTCAATGATAAATCCAGTCCTTTGATGCGCCTGATGTCATTGAGCGATAAGGCTCGCTTCATAGTTTTCTCCACTCCCGTGTAAACAGACTTGAATGGATGCTGTTGCCCGGTCAACCCGTCTTCCACGGCACGGTTATAGACCGCTTTCAGTATGCGCATATAAAACGATACGGTATTGGGCGAATTGCCTCTTCCTTTCAGATAAGCCTCATATTCCGCAATCAGGTCGGCGTTAAGCTGGCGAAACAAGACCTCCTTGTCATTCATAAAACCGCTGAAACTTCGGAGTGCCGCCGTATAGGTTTCCGAAGTGCGTATCTTCCCCAAACGCTTCAATCTTGCTATCTGTTGGCAGATATAGTCGTTAAATGATTGTTCTTGTCTACCTCTTTGAAAGCGCACGACTATATCATCCGTCACAAATGTGCCGGATTGCGATAAGGTATGTATAATCTTATTCAATCTGTCCTTGTCCCATCTGATGCGAGAGCTTATCGAAAGCAGATAGTTATTCCTCTCTTGTTCTGTCGATAGATGATGCAAGACAACCGTTTCGGAATGGCAGTCCCATTCTGAAACAAAAAGCTTATACTCGGTGTTTATTTGTCTGACCACACGGTTATGGATAATCTGATAGTAGAGTGTACCCTCCCTGCCGTTCACGGTGGATGGGCGTAATTTGACCTTAACCGATGCCATATCAGTCCAATTGGGATTGGTAACACTTCTGCATCTCCCTCGAAAGCTCCACAATCTCCCGACTCAACTTTACAAGGTCGATGGTATGCTTCTCCAACTTATAGAGTAGAGCCATCGCCTTCTTCTCCGAAAAATGGCATCGCAGCTCTTTAACTACCTGATTATAGTTCGTGCCGATGGCACGGAACTGGGCATGGAAGTCCGACAGCGTGGTGTAGTAGTCCAGCATCGTCTTGTCCACTTTCAGAACTTTGAACTTCTGTCCGAAGAAATGCGCTTTCAGAAAGACAGCTTTCGCATACACCTGTGATTCTTCGTACATCGTGAGAAATTTGTTCCATTCCTCATCATCGAAGCGCACCATCACGCAGTGCGTCTTCGGGTTCAACTTGGGATTTCTCCCGTACTTGTTGTTCTTTTTCATGCTTCTTATTCTTTCAATTTTATGGTTTGTTCACTGTCTAATCTCTGATAAAGAAAGATTGAAATTATCCGACTTCGGAGGATAATTCTGCCCACGGCGGTGCAAGGGTTTTCAGTTACTCCGGAACATCCGAGTAACTGAAAACATACCTTGCTGTGTCTTTGAGGACACAAAAATCCTCCGCCTGTCGGATTGATTTCCGAGTGTAATAACTCACTTTGTGTATCGGTCGAACCGATGGAGTGCATCCAACGGCTCAACCTGTTCCACCGTAATCCCATTAGAGTTTGCGCCATTGCTCGATGTCATTCCGGTAGGCATCGAGGTGCAGGCGGACAAGGTTCTCTATAAGTCCGGATGCGCTCATGCCCTTCCCTCCGAGGTAACGGACAACCCTGTCCAGCTCGTCACGCACCGTCTCACTGACGAACACGGGCTTGCGGTTGATAATTTTGGGAACTTTGAGATAGGTGGTGCGGTACTCATCCAAAGACAGCCTGCGCTGTTTGCTGCTGATGCGCTTCTGCGGCATTGCCGCTTCTCCGGTCGCCACTCCTGACGGTTCATCCGCCATAGGGATTTCTGCTTCTTCCGTGACGGTCTTGCCGAGCTGTTCCGGCTCCTCCGGTTCCAGACCGATACTCCTGTAGAAGTCGTCTATCGACTTGGAGGTGTAGGGTTCCCTGCGCCCCATTTTTTCCACGATTTCACGAGCTTGATGCTCTGTAATGTTTGGTTCTTTTTTCATTGTAAAAACAAATTGATTAAGTTATTGAATGTGGTCTTGGTCTACACCTCGACCGATTATCGGGAGCGAAGTAAGGTGCTTTAATGCAGTCAGTCAAGCACTTGGATTTTCTTAGGCATTTTTGTACGGTTTTGCTTTATGGAGACTGACAAATCGGTGCGGACTTCACCGATTTGCCGGATATGAATAGCTGAAAGGGCAAAGGTACGATTGGGGGCTATTTTAAATTAAGCCCTTATTTTGGCTGTGGCTTCTTTATAAAAAATGGGAATTAAAGGCTGAACGGAAATCGTATTCCACCGGCTTGCTCACAGATAACCGGCAAGCAGTATCCCGGACAATGACTACCGTATCGGCGCAACACGCTGCCACTTTTTGAAAATCCATTGCATGACAGCGGATAATGTATTTCTTTGTGGCAAAAGAAACAGTAACAATTAAAAGAAGGAGAATATGGAAATCGTATCAATTGAAAGAAAGACCTTTGAGGCAATGGTCGCCAAGTTCGACCGTTTCGTCAGCCGTATGGATGCCATCTGCCATCGGCACGGGGAAAAGAAAATGAGCGAATGGATGGATAATCAGGACGTGTGCCGTATGCTCAACATCAGCCCCCGCACGTTACAGACGCTTCGGGATAACGGCACGCTGGCTTATTCACAGATAAACCACAAGACGTATTACCGTCCCGAAGACGTGGAGCTCATTGTCTCCGTTGTGGAGGATAGAAGAAAGGAAGCGAAGTTCAAAGGAAAGACTATATGAATTAAATATAATGACAACACCCACTAAATCCAGAGTAATATGAATGAGTTGATTAACAAGGACAACAAGTGGATAATCCACTTTATGGGTAGTCTTGACCGACTGCTTGATAATGTAGAGCACCTGACCGCCGATTACCGCCCGACATTGGGCGGTGAGCGTTTCTTCACTGACAAGGAGGTATCGGCACGGCTGAAGGTGAGCCGCCGGACACTTCAGGACTACCGCAATGAAGGGCGTATCGCCTATATCCAGTTGGGCGGTAAAATCCTCTACCGTGAATCCGACATCGAACGGATGCTGAATGACGGCTACCGCCCCGCCTACCGACAAAGGATAACTTGATTTTTCTTAAAGGAGTGCAGTTTGCCGTATGCCCTGTATTGCGGCAGCAATAGACTTCCGACAAAAAGAAAAAAGGAACGGCTTACGGATGAAGTGTCAATACTGCGCTTCGTCTGTAAGCCGTTCCTTTTCTGCTCTTTACCCGTCAGTTGCTTATTTTTCGTTGTCGGATGCCTTTCAAACGTGTGGCAACGGAAACAAGTGACTGACGGGATGAACCTCAACTATACCATCGGTTATTACTCCTGCCACAGGAAACAAACAACGTAACAGGCGTTTCTCTTTTGGTGGTGCTGATTTCATTTATTATAAACCGTCTGAACAAAGCACTTTCTTTACTGCATATCCTGAATGCAATGGCTATAACCATTTCAAGGTTGTAAACGTCATAGCTGATACCATCCGGTTGCCTGATATATCGCATCGTATCGGCTTCATTCAGTTCATTGTTCTTATAGATTGCCCGTATCGTCTTGCGGACATTGCACGAGAACACCCCGAACAGGTCGGCAATCTCGAATTGCATCATCCATACGGGTGCGGTCGGCATAGTGACTGCACCCGTTTCACTGATTGTTATTATGCCTCTGCTCATAATTCCTTTATTTTATGATGATTATTTGCTATTTCTTCTTTTCGCCAGCCGATATTTCCTTTCTTCGTTCCATCAGTTTGTCCATATCTTTGGAAATTTTATCATCGGTTATCCGTGCATATCCCTGTGTCGTCCTGATATTGGAGTGTCCCATCATCTTGGCGATACTCTCAATCGGTATGTCCGCCGAAATCAAAAAAGTGCCGAAGCTGTGCCGACTTTGGTGATAGGTCAAGTTTTCCTCTTTTCCTATGGTTATTCCCAATTCATGAACCTCAAACCATAGGGCATCACGGTTGGGAAGAGGAAACACGGGCTTCTCGTCATCGGTCGTGTTATACAGCGACAATATCCGCTCCGCTATGGGATGTAAGGGTATGAATGCCTCCACCTTTGTCTTTTTGCGGTTGATGCGGATGTACCGTCTGCCATCAGCGTTTGTTCCGATATGGTGGGGATGAAGAAGTTTGATGTCCACATACGCCAGTCCCGTCAGGGTGGAAAATATGAAAGCCCGTCTTGCCAGTTCCATACGCTTGTCATACATCGGTGTGGAAAGTATCTTCTTGAACTCCTCACGGCTGATGTACCTGTGCCTTGCTTCCGGCTTTGTCTCATACTCCAAGTCCTCACAGGGATTTACACGGAGAATCTCCTTGTCTACTGCAAGATACAACAGGCGGTTCAGCCAACGCAGGCAATGGTTGGTCTGGGAAACCCCGAAGTTCTTGCATTTCTTCAAGTGGGCTTTATAGGACTTGCCGAAATCCTCCGTCACTTCTTCAAGGGGAATGTCCTTTTTACCGATGGACGTAAGAAAATCCGTCAGGTACTTCTGATAATACATTGAACTTCGATAGGAAGAAGTCGAGTCTATTTTCTCGGAATGCTTCTTCAACCGTTCACGTTCCCATTCACCCATCTGTAGAAGAGTGGTCGGATGGATGTTGTTCAAGGATATGTGGTTCTTCAAAATCTCGGCACTGACCACGCCTTGCGATTTCAGTATCTCATTGTAGGATTCCTCTGTCAGTCGTAAATATTCTCGTAAGCGGTTATTTTCCCTTACGGATTTAATCTCGTTTTTCTTGCTGTTCCATTCTTCCGGCCGGCAATAAATCCCCGTACTGATGGCTGTCTGTTTGCCGTCAATGGTTATGCGGCAGAGTATGGCGGTCGTACCGTCAGCCTTTACTTTGCTGCGGTTAATGTAGGGTAAAAGTGAAAATGTACTTCGCATATTGTTTTCTGTATTAAAGAATTAATTGAAAATCTTTGGTGGCTTCTATGAACTTGTCCATGTCCTCGAAAAGTTTCTTCGGGCTGACACGGGCATAGACCTGTGTCGTGGAAATGTCGGAATGTCCCAGCATCCTGCTGATGGTTTCTATCGGTACACCTGCTTCAAGCGTAATCAGCGAGGCGAAGCTGTGCCTCGCCTGATGATAGCACAAATCATCCTTGATGCCTGCCAGTGCCGCCAACGCTTTCATGTGTCGTCTGAGATTTGACCAATGCAGCAAAGGGAACAGGGTGTTCCTATCCTCACTATGATATTTTTCAATCAGCGCAATCGCTTCCGGTAACAGTTTCACACTGGCACGAAGTTCGTTTTTCTTTCTTCGATACTTCAACCACAAAGCACCGCCCTCATCCGTATAAAGGTTCTCGTGGGTAATCGAGACAACATCCGCATAACAGACCCCGGTATAGCACCCGAAGAGAAACATATCCCTTGCCAGTATATGGGATTTGCGGTAAGCGGGTATTTCCACATCACGGATTTTCTCAAACGATTCACGACTCAATGCCCGTGGTGTCGTTTCCGTCTTCTTTGGTAAGGTAAAATGCTGGAAGTGGATTCTGTCGGCATATCCCTCCTTATACGCCAGACGGCATATCTTCTTCAGGATGGCAAGATGATGGCGGACGGTATCAATCGCATAACCCTTATTACCGGTGGCAAATGCCTGATAGTCGTGGATGAACTGCTCTGTCAGTTGTCCAAATGCCAAATCTTTCACCTTGTACTTGGTCTTGATGAACTCCCCGATTGTCAGGCGCATATAGTGATAACCGGGATAAGTCCCTTTTGCCCTGTCTATGCCGATACGGGCTTTGAGGTCATCGCAGACAACATCCGTCATTCGCATGAGCGTCATTTGCGTTTCCATGCTGCCCTGAAAAAGGTCTTTCACATCGGTAGCATCAAAATCAACCTTGCGATTCACAAGGTTGTCAAAGGCATTGTTTACCGCTAACAGTAACTTTTCAATCTTGACATTGATCTCAACCGCTTCCTTGCTTTTGCCGTTCAGACGGCTTTCACGTGGATTCCATAATTCGGGAGTGCAGGACAGTTTGCATCCGAACTGTGCCATTGTCCTGTTTACCGTGATGCGTCCCATGATGGGAGCTTTTCCCGACTTGTCCGGTCCGCTCTTTTTGAGGTAGAGCAACACCTTGAATTTTTCTACTTTCATACGCTTATACTTTTTAGTGCAAAAATACTTGCCATATAAGCGTTCCTTGATATGCAAAACACTGTGTATGAGTGCAAACAAAACGGTGAGGTTTTCTTTTCATCGCTTTGTGTTACCTATTCCCGTTTCAGTAACTACCCGGCTAACGGTTTGGTAACTGAACAACCTCAATATTCCGTTGTCGTTTGCATTTTCCACATTTTGCAGAACACAGAAATACATCTCATTTCAAACGACTTACGTTTAATCTTTACCTATTCACTATTACTTGCTTCGCCTTGTATATTCCATTGTGCAAGGCATACTTTCGCCACGACCATCACGTTAGCCAATGGCGTGCCTATTGAGAGCGTATCTAAGATGTTAGGGCACACGGATATTCGTACTACCCAAATCTATGCAAAGGTCATTGATACGAAACTAAGCAATGATATGGAATTGCTGGCACAGAAAATCAATACGCAAAAGGTTGCTGCCATTTAGCAGATTAGGTAACTGGTCACAACTCGTGACCAGTTACCTAAAACAACTTATCACTTAACAACTTAAAATATAGGAATCATGGACTTACAAATCATCCAAAGCAAGATTTATGAAATCAGAGGTTGCCGGGTCATGCTCGACAGCGACCTTGCAGCACTTTACCAAGTGGAAACAAAAGCACTCAAACAGGCAGTCAAACGTAATGCAGACCGCTTCCCTGACGACTTCATGTTTGTGCTTACAAAGGAGGAAACCGAATCTTTAAGGTCACAAATAGTGACCTTAGAAAAAGGTACAGAGGACGAAGCAAACTTGAGGTCACAAACTGTGACCTCAAGATGGGGTGGCTCCCGTTATCAGAATTTCGTGTTTACCGAACAGGGCGTGGCAATGATTTCGTCCGTGCTAAGAAGCGATACAGCCGTTAAGGTGAATATCTCCATCATGCGGGCTTTCGTCCTTATGCGCCAAATGTCAATCGGTTACGAAGAGCTTCTAAGACGCATCGAAGAACTGGAACAGAGTACAGATGCACAATTCAGCGAAGTGTACCAAGCACTTACCCAGTTACTAAGCAAGCCCGAACCTAAACCACGAAAACCGATTGGATATAAGACCTATGACGAATAACGGTCTAAGGTATTGAGTTATCTAAGGGGTATCACCAATGATGCCCCTTTTTCAGTTCCCTAAAGTAATGTACCTCAATCACAAATTTTAGCAAAGTTACAGCCCGGCGGGGACAAATACCAAATCCAAGCCGTCCCGGTTTTCTAAAAAATCTCCACACCTACGGGTCGTATTTTTTGAAAAGATATGGTTGAAGTCCTCGCCAAACTGTGGGTGTCCGGCAAAATTTCTTATTGTTTAATTTAAAATTCAGTAGTCATGAAAACAACAGAATTTACCATGCCGGAAATCACCATCTCTTATAAAGACAATGTAAAAGCATCCGAAAGAGTGAAAATACTTTCTTCCGAAACGTCCTATTCTTATCTGAAACCGTTCTATGCGGAATGTATGGAGCACCACGAAGAAAGTTATGTAATGTTCCTCAATCGGGCAAACAAGGCTTTGGGTGTTTCCCTTATCTCTAAAGGCGGCATGGCTGAAACTGTTATGGACGTGAAGATAATCCTGCAAACTGCCCTGAAAGTTCACGCTTCGGGGATTATCCTCTCACATAACCACCCATCGGGCAACCTATGTCCGAGCGAACCGGACAAAAGAATCACATCAAGAATTAAAGAAGCCTGTAAATGCTTGGATTTGGTTCTGTTAGACCATATCATCTTAACGGATGAACACTATTACAGTTTTACAGACGAGGGGCTTATCTAAGCCCTTTTTTTACTCTCTCATTACGCAATACAAAAAGCCTGATGGCTTTTGCTTCTATCCTCTGAATAATGAAAAATTTCTCCTAAAACTGATTGGAACATTGTCAAAGGTATATCCGTGCCTGTTACTGTTCAAATCATTTTTTAGAAATCTCCACACCTACGGGTAGTATTTCATAAATAATAATTTGCCCTGTACCAGTCCCGAACCTTTGAAAGCCAATGTTCCCATTCAGTTAAAGGAAAAATTTATGTGGTGGGCGACAAGCGATGTAAACAATTAAAATTCAAAAGTCATGGAAGCAGTAACATTATCAGAAGCAAGAGTTTATGTAGGTACTTACAACAAGTATAACAACGGTTCACTTTTCGGCAAGTGGTTAGACCTTTCCGACTATTCGGACAAAGACGAATTTTTGGAAGCGTGCCGGGAACTCCACGAGGACGAGCAAGACCCGGAGTTTATGTTTCAGGATTACGAGAACATCCCCGAAGCCTTGTTTTCGGAAAGTTGGCTATCTGAAAAGTTCTTTGAGCTACGGGATGCCATCGAAAAACTAAGCGACACCGAGCAGGAAGCGTTTTTCGTATGGTGCGACCACCACAACAGCGATTTGAGCGAAGAAGATGCGGACGAGCTTATTTCTTCTTTTGAGGACGAATATCAGGGAGAGTATAAAGACGAGGAAGATTACGCCTATGAAATTGTAGAGGAATGCTACGAACTGCCGGAGTTCGCAAAGACCTACTTTGATTATTCGGCTTTTGCCCGTGACCTGTTTATGACTGATTACTGGATGGATAACGGCTTTGTTTTCCGTTGTGCCTGATTACTAACCGGGTGGAGCAATCCACCCACAACACACCAATGCAATGAAAGTATATAATAACATAAAGACCGTTTTAAGATGGGTAATACTGGCTTTTATTATCTATCAGGGAGCCATCAGCACCGCCGGAATGTGGATAGTCTTAATCGTAGGTTTTTATACAGTTCGGTTCTTTCTCCGGCTGTTTATCTCTGCCATTTACCTGCTTTGTATGGCTTTTATTTTCATTCTGTTACTTTCACTTCTGATTATCTGATAACTCATTATAAATTATACCAATATGGAAACTTTAAACAAAAATGGGGTAAGCATTACCCAAACACCGGGAGAAGAAAAATATGTAAAATGCTGTTTAGGCGCATTCAGGGGACAGATTTATTTCCAGTATGATTATCGCCATACAGATATGAAACTGTTCAGCACAGTGGCTAAAACGCTTGATGAATGCCGCAGACGGCGGGATGAATGGATAGCGAAAAAAGAAAAGAAACAATAACGATATAATAAGTACATTTATGAAAACGACAGAAGTAAATAAAAAGATTATCGGCAGACGTTGCAAGTGCATATTTACGGGCTTACTGGTAACGGGTGTTATCGAAGCCGTAGAGGAAAACGAATATTCGGTCCAGGTGAAAGTATGTTTCGACACGCCGCACCAATGGGGTGATGAACTTTATTCCTATGACTGGTCTTTCGGACGGAAAGCAGACGGTTTCGGCTCTTTGAAGTATTTGGAACTGTTGCCCGACAAAACGACATTCGATGCAATGATAGTTACTTTCGGCGAACCCATCGGCACATTAGACGCTATTTTTGAGGACGTGAAAACGTGGGGTGTCTGCCCCCTGAAAGGCTGGATAGACAGCTACGAAAGCACTCGTTTCACCCCCATAGGTATAGATAAGGCGGTGATAACAAGTGAATATAACATGGAATGTGTAAAAGAGTGGTTGGAACATAGCACGCCCGTCAGGGACATTGTAACCTGTTAATGAAGAACGGCGGCAGATTTGTCACCGCTACTTTCTTTCATAAACAAACTGTTCGATTAAAAATACATTTCTAATCCAAACTATAATAGTCCGAGATTATTTGCTTGATTTCTGCTGCTGGTAATTTAGATAATTCTTTTGGTTCTAATTTGTGCATTCCTCCCCCATATACACGTCCTTCATTTATCATAGATTGTTTTGTTATATTATTTAAAGCAAAATGGAGCCGCTCTATTATTTTAGGATTATCTTTAATTAGTACTTCTAACTCTGCTTTTGGATATAAAATTAAATATGAATTTGTTACTATTGCCTTTGAATAATTTAATACAAACCGGAATGGTTTATTATCTATTTTGTCCGAACGACCAATATAGGTGCAATAAAATAAACTACTCATCCGATATTCTTGCTGATACCATATTTTACGATTTTTACATAAGAAACGTTCTGGCACTCCTTTATGTACACCTTCTAAAAGATAATCATACAAATTGGGAAATCGATTATGTATCTCTTCTATTGATAATTGGCAATCAAAAACAAAAAGCTGTCTATCTAACACTGGATATTCATTATCATCAGAAAATATAACCATATTGGAAAGATTTCTTGGGCTAGGCAATATGGGTTTAAAAAAATCTATAGGCAAATTTCTTTTCCGTATATCGTCCATTGACAAAATAAAAAAATCATTATCCCCTGTTGCAATACCTCTTTTAATAGAGAAAAAATCATTTAACTGTGGTGAATTATCTTTAACTCTCTCTTCAAAAAGAGGAAACCTTGTCCATTTTCTCTCTCCTAATAATACGTTTTTACTTACTATTTTGCTACAATCAGGATTTGCTATACTTCCTCCAAATGTAAATCTAACATTGTAATCATTTTGGGATTTCTGTTTTTTAAACCATATGATAGATGATGTCACAAGAGCATCTGCAAATTGTATATCATTAGGGTTAAAGCGATGTATTTGTAAAAGAGTTACTTCATTTAAAAGATATTTTTTTATAGCGTCCCCATAATTGACATCCATAAATTCACTCGGTATTAACCATACTGCGATTCCATTTGATGCCATCCAATTGTGCGCTAAAGCTATAAAATAACAATAAAGTCCTGATAGTCCAGAAAGTTTTATATTGGCACTATTGCTTGCTGCGAGCTTTAATCTTTCTTTCTCGTCTTTTAAATGATGGTGTCTGACATATGGAGGATTACAGACTATAAGATTAAATTTATCTTTATTGTTGTTAGGAGCATGTTCCTTAGTAAAATCTCCTATATTATAATTGAGAATGCTGTTATTCCATAATTCTATTGCAGGTTTACCATAATGTTCATCGATTTCATATCCAACAGCTTTTTTAATTCGATTTGATGGAAATATATTAATTAATGCACTAAAGAAACTACCAGTACCAATACAAGGGTCTAAGAATCTAATACTATCTTCAGAATTAAAGAATAATAGGGTATGTCTTAGAATGTCATTTGCTAATCTTGTTGGAGTGGAAAATTGTCCTAGTTTATTACGTTCAATTTGGTTTTTTTGCTTATCCAGCTTCACTTGAATTTCTTGTCGAAGTTCTTCGATATTATTACTATGTACCATAAATCAAAATCCAAATTTCTCTAAATCATTAATTCGATGTTCCCATACCCAATCAATACCTTCAGCAGCTTCATATCCTAAATAACCAGAATCAAAATATCCGCACAAGAATAAATTAAAGCTGATTTTATTTCCATAAGTTCTACGAAGTTGTTGAATTTTAATAGCTTCTTCTTTTCTTCGTTTATTGGTATTAGTAAAGTCTCCAGCTGATTTTGCTTCAATAAGAATGGGGTAATCACCAAGTTGTGCATTTAATGGCATTATTGCAGCATCTACGGGAATATTAATCTGCATTCCTCCATCCATCATTATAGGTATATTGTAACGAAAAGTAAATGTCCCAAGCGGCATAGACTTAAAACTATCTAAACCCATAGAGTTGATTTCTTTATATCCCCGCATTTCCAACCACTGCTTAATAGCTAATAACTGCCGTTGTTCTTGGGCGTTTCTTATAATAGGATCAGCAACAGCACCACATAAACGATCCGCAACAATAGTAGATGCTCTATATACCTCTTCTGTAGATCCCGCATCTCCTCGTTCTTTCCATGGAAATATATCAGGGTCTGCCATTTTTTCAATTATTACACCTATTTTCTCTAATTGGGTTATTAATTCTTGACGTTTCATTTTGGGAGGTATCCGCTTGTCTATTTCCATACTTTTAACTAGATTAGGAGAAATTCCCGCTAATCCAATAAGCCGATCTCGAGCAATAGGGGGACATGTTGACATTCTCAACATAGGTAGTACTGATGGCCATTTAATTAAGACATCAGGTTTAATATCTGTAAGATTCTGCGTACAACGTAATGCTGCTTCAACTTGTTTTGTTGTTTCACATCTTGTAACTCTAAATGCCTTGGGGGCAAAAGTCATGAACCAATTGTTATAGAAATCAACTGATTTCATAACATCTGACTTCCACATATCAATTTTATCTCTATTTACAGCCATAACTTTTTTCTGAAACGTTTATCTATAAGACAAAGGTAGCTGTTTTAGTTGTGATAACCTAATTTCTGTAAAGCCAACCACACTTCAAGCAATAACTTTGCGCTCATATCTTAAGATTGCGAATAGGAATGTGGAGTTTAAAAAGTATCATTGAATCTAAGTTCCCATAAGCAAAACAAAACAATTAGATAATTATTCATGTAGAATGCCCTAATACTACTTTAGAGCTTCGCTTAAAATTCTCATCATTTGTTTTTTTTACTTTATATGTGTCAAAACCGAATCCATTAGGATATTCATCTAATAAATCTTTCTTGTTTTGGTTGATAATATTTCCATAATATTGAACTACATCCTTATGTACATCAACCTTTCTAATAATCGATGTAGATAGTACTTCAAATTCCATGCTTCTCAATATTATTACTGAATGACAAATTTACATATAAAAAAACACTCAACAATGTTTCGTTGAGTGTTTCTTGACATATTCATTCAAAAAGAATTATTCTTCTTTACTATTATCATTATTAAATGAAAACGTAAGTTGCTGTAACGTCCCGAAGCTATCCTGAAAATACACATCTATCGTCTGTTGGTCGGTGGATGCAGAGGTATAGTAAAGCCGTAATGTTTCACCCGGAAGCGGGTATAGGTCATTCGGCAGTAAAACCGTCCCATCGGACATTTTCAGTGTTCCCGCCCCGTCCGGCTGGAAATAACGGATGAAATACTTTGTTTCCTCATACCGCCCGTCCCGGTGAAGCTGGCACCTGATTTCAGCGGTTTCACCTATCTTTAACTTTTTCGGTACAGGCATAGTTTCGACAGTGAACGGGTAAGACTGCTGTATATCCACATTGTCATTACAGGCACTCACTAACAAAAGGGCAGCCACCATGTAGCACCCTGTTAGTATCTTATAAATTACATTTCTCATATACATTATATATAATAGGTTAGTTTATCACATGATTATCTTTAGACCGACCCCGAACTGTGTATGGAACTTTCCGACTGAAGAACCGAACAGGCATCTTTCCCGTGCGTTAATCAGGAACACCACCCGATCAGTAATATAACTCTCCAGTTCCAGCGTCAGCGCACCGCCATAGACAAAACCGTCCTTATCGGTCAGGGTAGAGCCATCGGGCAGCAATTTATCGCCCCAGTTGCTTGTTTCATACCCGGCAAGGGCAGATAGACCCAGCGAAAGAAAAAAGGTTTTCTTCCGGTCGGAAAGGAAGTTCATATAGTAACCGCCCTCACCTGTAAACTGGCTGACTGGTATCTGCAAATCTTTGTAGGGGTAATGCTTTTCGAGGTATTCCCCGCCGATAACCCACCTGTTCCCGTTTTTGGTATAGGTACTCATGGCAGCCCCGAAGTAATAAGCGAAATCGCTTTTACTGTTCCAATGAACGCCGTCCGCCATGCCGCCCGTAACCTGCAAGCCTTTCATGCCCGGCAGGTATCTTTGTGCGTGTGCCTGGTTAAAAGTCAGGCACAGCACAAAAAGGGATATAATACAACATATCCTTTTCATGTTCATTTGATTTTAAGTTCGTTAATCACTTTGGCTGCCACTACATCCGAATTTTCCACCCGTATGGTTTGGTGTCTGCCACCGTTCTTTTCCACCAGTTCGATAACTAATATCTTATCGTCAGGGATAGTGAACTGCGGAACGGTGTACACGGTACGGACGGTACTTTTGCCACCGATAACCAGTATCTCGTTATAACTCCGCACCGGGTCGATAACGGTTTCCTGAATAGCCGTTCTTTTGGCTACCTTTTTATCCACAATCTTGAATCGGATAAAATCGGTATCAAACGGCACGTTTGAACTGTTCTTTACCTGTGTGTGGAAGTAGAAAAGCCCGTTATGCGAATAAATCCCCTTTACCAAGAACTGCACCCCGAAACGCTTGCATCCCAAATGCTTTATTTCCCTGTTGGAAAAGCCACTCAACTTTGACCCTTTTGGCCACGCAGAATTATCCCTTTTGGCTAAAATATGATTGACCCCTTTGGCTAAAATAGTGTTGCCCACTTGCTTCACCTATAATTATAGTTTTTTTGT
>SKEW01000657.1_pt1 | contig 28430 bp, 42 predicted proteins | sample 4841441 | NCBI WGS metagenome assembly SKEW01 (sample SAMN11008799, study PRJNA524170) | human gut metagenome | isolation source: fecal sample from pouch patient p41 | place: Israel: Tel-Aviv | reverse complement strand
TTATTAAATTGTTCTGAAACTTTATAATTAGGATTAATTTTTTTTGTATAAGGTAATGAAGTTTCAGTTAAATAAAAATTATAATCATTTAATTCATCATTAAATACATCACTATAATAATCCTTATCAATAATAAGTATTATAAATATTCCTAAAATAATTAATAAATATTTAATAATACTATTTTCTTTAACTTTAAATTGCTTAATTAAAATTAAAAATAATATTGTATTAACTAATAATATTACCCATGAAATTTTATTAAAATATCTATATGAGTTTTTAGTTATTACTCCTATACCCAATGCCGAAATAAACAATATTAGATGGATTATTATTAATTTATATCTATCTTTCATTTTCTTATCCTCTCACTTTATAGTGTAATATATTTTATAATGTATATTATAAATCAATTATAACATATACTTCTAATACCATACTATTCAATTTTCAAATATCATTTAATGCGTAATAATTTCAAAGTCCTAATTTTGAATTGTTTGTTACTTATTAGAGTTTTGTTGTTCTATAAGTCTTTCTCTATATAAAATCCTAAATTGATTCTTAGGAATATATTTCCATTTTCCCTTTACTAAAACATAGCATTTATGACAATCACAACATTCTGCTAATTCATTAAAATTCACATAACTACATATATGCCCACCACATTTACATTTTTTATCCATAACATTCTCCTTAAGTTTTGAAATGCGAAATTATATTTCTTCTATCTCAACTTCACATTCTTCATCTTCACTTATTACGTTTATATTTATACCAGCTTCATAACTACTTTCATTTTGCTCTGTTAACATTACCGCTAAAGGTCTTTCTCCATTGACACTCACATAGCCATATCCTTCATAAAAACCTTCTCCATGTCTTGCTCTTAGTTGAGCTAGATGCTCTGCATGGTCTTCATAATCATAAAATCTATACATATATGAACGAAAATCTTTTAGCCATTCCTCATTTATCTTTTCTTCATCAATCTCTATTTCATATTCATCAACTCTAGTTACTTTACACTTAAACTTTTTCATATTTCCCCCTAAACTTCTAGTTTTGAATTGTTCACTAAATTACTTTGTGTTTTCCCATTTCTCTATTACTATACCTTTAGAATTACAATCTCTACACCTTACTGCATAACTTTCTGCACCGTCTTCGTGGAAAATACTATTGCTAAAAGCTACGTTCATGCTTTTGCAATTAGGGCAATGTATTGCAGTCCCTGTAAATCCCAAAAATACATTTTTAATTCTTTTGAAATTCATAATTTTCTATCCTCCCTAATTAATGCGTAATAATTTCAAATTGTTCACTGGTACAAGTCATGGTGCAATGTGTAGTCTGCTTGTACCATTAGGTGCTACACTACCTATTTAATAACTTAAATATTCATAAACGTTTCTATAACTTCTATAGCTTCCTGCTCGCATGAATTTATGTGGTTAATCTTAGCTTTAATCTCTTCCATTTGTTTTAGTAAATCTTCTCTTTCAGCACTTGCCCAACAGTTAACATCTTTAGCGCTACTGAAAGCAAATTCTTCATCTACTGTTACTACAGCTCCCTTTATGTTGTATAAGCCATACTCTCCTTGAACATATCTTTCTATAACTTTAGTAATCTCTTTAACAACTTTTAATTTACTATTCTTATTCTTAACCATTGTTTCTGTCTTGTTATTCTCATCTATATTAGCTTTTTCTATTTCTTTAGGTGTATTTATACCTTTATTATCTTTTTCTTCTGTATGAGCCTTATTTTCGTCTGTAACATTATCCTTAACATCTTCTTTTAAATCATCTTCAAAAATGTATTCTAATGCATCTTCTAATTCTTTATCTGGTTCTCCTAAAACTTCTTTTATTCTATTAGATACATCTTTTTCTTTTTCTTCTTGCTCTGCTATCTTCTTTAACTTTTCTTCTTCTGAAACTATAGCCTTAGTCCTTTTATAAGCATTAGTTAAAATAGCTGTACTAAGAGTGTTAAACTCTTCTATTAGCATCTTTACACTAACTTTTTGATTATATCCATCTTTGATTAACTCCCTTACCCTCTTTTCAACCTCTGGTGCCATTTCTTCATTTATTTTCTTTACCGCCATATCGTAACTTCCTCCTAAACTTTCTTTTAAATTTTTCATTTTATGTGCATCATCTAGCATCAACTCTGCGCTTTTATCTATAATTCTTTTAACATCTTCCCACTCTAAGTTTTCAAGTTCTTCAAAAACTGCTGCACTAAAACATCTATCAATTGCTTTTAATAAGCTATCATTCTCTTTCCTTGCTTCAATTTTTACTAAGCTATCTATCAATGTTTGTTTAGCAGCAGGCAATGACCTAAACCATGCCATAGCCTCAACTTTCTTATTACTATCTTTCTTCTTTTCTTTTTCTCTAGCTCTTCTTTCTGCTCTATTCATAATTTCCCCCTAGAAAGGCATATCTCCATAATCTGTTGGTACTTCCTCACCAAATCCCATATCCTCTTGCGGATTCCATGTTTCTGCATTACCTTGATTATTATTTGAATTACTATTACTTATAAATTCAAAGCTTTCTACAACTACATCCGTCGTATACCTCTTAGTTCCATCTTTCCCATCATAACTACCAGTTCTTATATTCCCTACAACTGCTAACTGCCTACCCTTAGTAACATATTGTGCAATTGCTTCTCCAGTTTTATTAAATGCTATACAATTTATAAAATCTGTTTCGTCCTTTTTAAACTGTCTTGATACTGCTAATGTAAATCTACAAACTGCTGTTCCACTTCCTGCTGCATATCTTAACTCTGGATCCTTGGTTAACCTTCCAATAAGAATAACTTTATTCACTCCTTACTTCCTCCACTTCAAATTCAATTCTTTCTTGTTCTTCTGTCCATTTCTTTATAACTGTTAACTCTACTACTTGCGCATCATCATCAAATGCAATTTTATTTAAACTATCCAATACTATTTTTGCTATATTATCCGAGTCTGGTTTCTTTAATGGCATTTCTACCCCATCTCTTATAGCTTGTACACGTTTCTTCGTATAACTCTTAGGTATTTTATAGTAAACCTCTATCCTTGCACTTACTGGCCCATCTATAAACTTTCCATCTTGCTCCTGGTAACAACATTTAATCCAGTTTTCATATGTAATAGTATCCCCTGGAGTAAATGCTCTTCCTGTTTTAGTATTGAATCTTGGTCTAGCTTTTCCTTTTATCTTTCCTTCAACTACAATCACTTAATCACCTCTGTTGAAATTGATTTTCTTATGAGAATAGAAGCATATAACATTAGCTGAATTTACTCCTATTCTCTATATATTTAATTTTTATATTCTTCTAAATCTTTTTCTAAAATCTCCATGACCTTTTTAGCTTTATACTCGTTCATCTTTTTACTCCTCTCTATTATTTCTTAAATCTTCTCTACCAAGCTTATATAGTACCCTTGTATCTCTATGTACTTCATCTAGATACTTAACTATATTCTCTAGTAAATCTTTAAGCTCCGCTCTTTCTCCACGCTTTAAATTACTTCTTATTTCACATCTTATTACGCTCCATCTAAAATACGCTTGTAAGCTATCCTGCATTAAGCTAAATGCTCCTGCTATATCATCTTCTTTTAGATTATTTTTTCTTTTAATTATGTTTCCTAAGATAATACAATCATCCGGATATTGATTTTTTAATTCCTCCAAATTACACCTCTATATAATCAATTTCCCACCCATTACGGCTCTTATTACATCTTCCTTGATATATTTATCATCTTGCAAAGATAATCTCTTTAAAAGTCTATTAAGTGACTTATCGTTAATCTGCAATACTTCCTTTATTTCTTCTCTAGTTAAATACTGCTTGTCCCATAACTCTTCTAAAGTATTTTGAAATTCTAATTTAAGTTTTCTATTAAGACTTGCTCCCTTACTTCCATGTACTCCATATGTTCCTTTATGATGTTCTACACATAGATTTACTAAATTTAATTTACAATGCTCTAGTGCTTTAACTTCACTTCTAAACATTATGTGATGTAATTCTGTATAAGGATTTCCACACACTTTGCAATATCTAGTCATTTAATCCTCCTTTACCACCTTTGCCTATACTTCTTAGCAGTAATCTTGTCCCTATTCCTTTTAGCTTTAAGAATATTATTAAACATAAAGTTATTTGCTTCCCTTACTCCTGCTCTTCTTCTCTCTTGCCTTAACCTTAAATCTCTAAAAGTTTGCTCTGCTCTTTCAGCATTAGTCATCTCTTCCCATGATTTCAAATTAACCACCTATCTCTACTTCCTTGCCCGTTATTCTTTCTAAATAATCTTTATATTTACTTCTTAAAATTTCATTTTTAAAGCCATCTGGTGATGATATATTAATAATTTCACCTTCAACTACTACTGCATCATAAAACCATGTTCTATATGCAACTTCTCCCCATTGCTCATAAAACTTTTTATGTGTTTGGGTTGGGAATGAAAGAGGTGGAAGCGGAGGAGATTTTTCTTCTTCTACTTCTTCCCATTCTTCTCTTTCTCTAACATTATTATCATTATTAATATTCTTATCATTCTTGTTAGTTGTTACCTCTTTGTTACCTGTTTGTTGGTTCTTTGTTACCTCTTTGTTAGTGCTTTGTTGGTCGTTTGTTACCTCTTTGTTAGTATCTTTGTTACCTTCTTCAAATCCACCTTGGTAAATACCCCAATTTACTATGTTTATGAGCCTTCCTGTCTTTGTTACCTCTTGTGTTAGAAATTCGTATTTTTCAAATTTATTCAATGCACTTCTGACATTTTGAACTGAAATTCCTTTACCACACCTTGTACAAATGCTATCAAGTGAAGTTACTAACATACCTGGTTCAGCTTTAAATTGTTTGCCTTTCCACTCCCATTCTTTTCCCTTATGATTTGCCATTCCTAGAAGGGTAATAAATATTACCTTTTGTTCGGGAGTGGAATTTTGCCATATAGCCTTATTAAATAAACACCTGTGAAGTTTTATCCACCCTTCTGCCATACTAACTACCTCTAGTAAGAAGGACTAAAATATCTTTCTCTTCTAACATCCTCTAGTCTTTCCTTCTCCTCTATAATTTCATGTGCATTCTCTAATGCAACCTCTAATTCTAAGATTTTATCCTCTAACTCACTAACTGTCTTTTCTCCAACGCTTTCTCTGTATTGGTCAAACAAATATTCAAACTGCTCATTTGTTAATTTAATCTTTTCCGTTCTGTCCTCTATCATAAATTCAACATCTGTAGCAGGTACATAAAATATCTCTTGATTTCTCCAATCTAATTTAATTGAATTAGCCATTTTTCTTATCCTCCAATCCGTTACAAACATGGTCATATTCTGCTTTAGTTAACTGCTCTACTGCCTTGTTATATCTAGTAGTTACCATTTGTTGAATTGTTTTTTTATCATATCCTACTGTATTAGCAATTGCATATAATCTCTTTACTTGCGCTTCACTTAATCCTTTTTTAGCTCCAGTTCCTCTATTAGATGTATCTCTATTATCTGGATCAGCATCATCAGTAGGTGCTTGGAAAAACTTTAATATAAAGTATCTTTCTGAATATGTTAAACCACTACCAAATGCTTTTGATATATCATCTTGTGCTCCATATAACTTCCATGGAACTATTAATGTTTCACTCGGCTCTTCTGCATTAATCCATGTATAAGACATATCTCCAGATACTACATGATCTGTACACTCTTTACCTTTAGAGTTTATATAATCGTAAGTAGATGTAATTGTATCTCCTACTCCTGGAACTAATATTATTCCTAACTCATCCATCTTATCTCTTATCTTTGCTATAGCTTGACTACCACTTACATATTTATATCCATATCCTTCTGTATCTTTAGAAAAGTTTATAACCTCTTTTCTAATCTCAACTAACTTTTCATATAAGTTCATCTAAAGTCCTCCTATTCAGTTTTTACACTAATACTCTCTACAGTTTCTACTCTTACTCCAGGAACAACTTCACCTGTTTCTTGATTTACACCATCTTTACAAAGCTTCTTAAATGAAGTCTTATCTAACTCTTCTTTAACTCTGATTACATCTATTTCATTCATATTGCAATAATCCATAATTGCTTGTTCATCTTCATAGATATATTTAGATGTTTTTCTTGATGTTACTTTTCCATATGGAGTTGATAATTTAAACTTTTTATCTTTAGCTCTCTCCTCTATGTAATAAGCACTTAATAACCCCTCAAAATATTCCTTATCGTCATTTAATGACTTAACTTCTTTTTCTGCCCACTCATTAATTCTTGATATTTCTTCAACTGCTATAGTATTAATTTCATTCATCTTTTCATTTACTGCTCTTAACTTTCTTAATACCCATGTAGCACTTTGCAAGTCAATTACTTTAAATTCCTCTTTTACTTCTTGTAAATCATTTTGTAATAACATATTCATTATTTAAATCCTCCTGTTTAAATTATTTTAATTTTCTGTTATACTATCCTTGATTTCTTTTGAATTGATTGAATCTGAATTTACATGAGCGCCAACTCTTTCAGATCCTATCAATTCTTTTGCTTTTTCTATAGCTTCTATATAGCTTAATCCCTTTTTTATAATTAACTTCTGTGCTTCACAAACTAGCTTGTCTAATTCTTGGCTAATAGCAACAGTTCTTTCATCTGTCCTTCCGTATTCATCAATAGTTTTATGTAGCTTTTCTCTTAACTCTTTCATTCTTACCTCCTAATTCTCTTTATTAGCTTGTTTACTACATCTAAAATAGATGTAATTATCATTATTAACCCAATAATTATTATTAATATTAATGGCATTACAAATGTGCATATGCCCCATATATTTAAGCTCTCCATAAATTCACTATTTAATCTCCTTAAGCAATCTTTCTATGATATAAGCTTGTCCTTTTCCAGTAACCCTTGTAGTTCTATAAGTAAACACCTTGCCTTTAGCTTCTTTGGTACCTTCATTAACTTCAAAATACCCTTTATCAATTCCACATTGCTTTGGTTCTGTTGAGTTCTTAAAAATCAATCCCCATTCTCTAAGCTTGGCCCATAATCTCTTTTCCCCAATTACTACATCAGCTTTAGATGCAACCTTTGCAACTTCTCTAACTAATAAAGTATTTTCACTTGCTGCTAACTGATTAATAAATCTATTCTTTTGATTTAAGTCTTCTGATAAATCCCTTATCTCTTTATCCTTAGCTTTCAACAATTCATCTTTCTTATTAAGTGTTCTATGTGCTATTTCTAAAGCTTTTGCCATAATTGAAGCTTCATCATCTTCTTCGCTTATCGGAACATATCCTCCAGTTTTTCTTATCTGTGGTAATACTTCTGATGTAACCCATCTTCTAAACTTTTTAGCTCCTGATAACTTACTTCTAAGAACTAGAGAATATAAACCACTTTCATTTATTACTATCATTTCTTGACTTCCACCAAGGGTGTCACATTTCGTTACTCCCTTATCTTCTTCATCTACATGATCTAAAAGAGCTTTTCTTGTATTTTTATACCCTAAAATTTCTGCAACATCTTTACCAACTAACCAACCTTCTCCATTAATTTCAACTGCTCTTACTTCAAGTTCTAACTCTTTATTAATGAATAATTGAACTCCTTCTTTTCTTTGATGTTTTACATTTTCCATCTTTTTATCCTCCATTTTCTTTATATTCAACGGTATTTTTCGCCATTATGTTATTTTTAAAAAGCTTATCGCCTTATCTAGTCTTTATATTTACTTTTTCTACAGCATTTTTCGCACATTCGACCATTTAAAAAGGCTTTTCAGCCTTGCTTGTCTTATGTTTAAATTTCATTTTGTTAAAATGCTATTCATTGCAGCACTTATTACACTTTCTTTAATTTCATCTAAAAGTACTATGCAATAATTTGGTGTTGCTTCTGGATTAGCTTCCAATATTTTTTCTACTATCTCCTTCTTCAATTGCTTTCTTTCCTCTAAATTCATACTTTCCTCCTACTTTTATAAAATCTTCTTCTGTCCAACCCCTTATCTTAAAAATCTCTGTTGCCCATGCTTCTCCGAAAGTAATTTCCAAAGCATTAACTAATCCTTGATAATATCTTTGTGAAATTTCTTTTATTTTTTCTGGATCTTCAACTGGGTTTAAACAAACAGCCTTAAATTTGCTTCCTGGCATTGTAAATACTTCTGTCCCTAACCCCATATTTTTACCTCTTAAATTTTTTATATTATTTTATTCAAAACTTTAATTTCTGTTAATTACCAAAAACTTTTTTGTTGAAACTTTAATCAAATCCCTTTTAATTTCCTCTAAAAGTTCAGAAACAAAGTCAACTGTTGCTTCAGGATAAATTCCTGTAACTCTATTAACTATCTCTTCTTTAATTTCATCTCTTCCTATAGCTAATATTGATTTCTCATTTATCTTCGTAAGCTCTTCTATAATTCTATTTTTTTCTTCTAGCTCTTCCTCTAGCTTTAATACTTGCTTATCCCTTGTTGCAATCATTCTATTTAATTTTTCTTCAAATGACATATACACCTCTCCACTCTTTTATTGATTCATTTTTACATATTCTTCAATTAATAATTGATTTTGCATTGGTTAAAATAACTTTAGATATTATATAAACGCTTTAGTAACCAAATTGGTAACTTAGTTTGCAAAAAAAATTTCTTCTATACTTTTATCTGCAATTTTTGATATACGATAAGCTTCCTCTAAAGTAAATTTGCTTTCACAGTTTTCCTTCTTCCTATATGTGGAAATAGGTATGTCAATATATTTTGCAAACTCTTCCTGAGTTAACCCAAGTTTAACCCTAAGAATTTTAAGAGTTTTTTTTACTTCACCCATATGCTCACCACCTTCCCGTAACCATTTAGGTAACCAACCTATGACACTATAATATTACCTTTTTGGTTACTTGTCAACACTTTTAGAAATATTTTTTTTAATTTTTGGTTACTTTTAAGTTTTATTTGGTTACAAATTCTATAATAAATATGAAAGAGGTGAACAAATGGATACTTTAGGCGATAGATTAAAAAGATTACGTGAGGAAAAAGAGCTTACTTTAGAATATGTAGCCCAAAAGGTGGGGACAACAAAGGTTAGTATAAGTAGATATGAAAAAAATGATAGAGAGCCCAAAGGTGAGATGTTAACTTTATTAGCAGATTTCTATGATGTATCCACTGATTACTTATTAGGAAGAGATACTTCAACTGAGAATAATATAAAAAAGGAACCTAAACTATCTCCAGAAGTAGAAACAATAGCAGCTCACTTAGAAGGTAAAGATATTACACCAAAGAAAATGAAATTACTAAAAAGTTATATAGATACTTTATTTGATGATTTTGATGATGAATAGATAAAATTTAAATAAATCTAAAATACTTTAGATAAAATAATTAATTAAAGGGATGGGATAAAATGTTTGGAACTAAGAAAAAAAAAGTTAGTGAAAAGGAACTAAGAGCTATTGCTTGGGAAGAGTTTAAAAAAGAAATGTTACCAAAGATATTAGAAGAAGCAAAAACACCTGGTACATATCCAACAAAAATAAACGTTGCTCGTACTGGTGAAGGTCATTTTGTACAAGTTGGTAAAACCACTGCTGAAGCAACACAATTTATAAACAGTATAGTATGTCATAGATGTCAAGTAATGAATATTTCAACTAAAGCTGATAAAAGTTTATTAGATCAATACATAGTTACTTATTGGTATATAGATGGCGAAGCTAAAATATATAATGAAATCTATAATAGAGTTAAATCTGAAAATTCTTAAATATACGTTCTATATAGATACTTTATTTAATGATTTTGATGATGAATAGTTTTGATAAATCTAAAATACTTTATATAAAGGGGATGGGATAAAATGATTGAAGCAATGGAACAACAAATTATTAACAGCCTAAATAACCGTTGGAGAAAGAATGAAAAACTACGTACTAATATAGATATGGATAAAACATCTGAATGTTTTAGAATGATTTGCTCTAGCAGAAACTCAACTTTAACACTTTTACTTAACATTAAGAATGATACTATTACTGATGAAAGAGAAAGTAAATTAAAAGAAAATATGTTTTGGATATATGACTGGTTTACTAAAGAATCAATAAATAGTATCTATAATAGATACAATACCACGCTGCTTAACAAAAAGATGGAAGCAAAGTATAAAAGTGAAATAAAAGATATAGAAGAGTTTCTTGAAAACTTTAGAATTGAATTAATTAATATTACCTTAGAAAAACTATACAAATTCCATGGAATTTGTATTTAATATAACTTGGGGGATGTAAAAATGGGAAAATATGATTTTATTGCTATTGATTTTGAAACTGCAAATAATAATTTTAATAGTGCCTGCTCTATTGGAATAGCTGCAGTTAAAAATAATGTTATTGTAGATGAGTTCTACTCTTTGATTAAGCCACCAACACTAGACTTTAATCCTTACTCTGTTGATGTACATGGAATAACTGCAGATACTGTAGTTTCTTCTCCTACTTTTGCAGAATTATGGCCGCAAATATCTCATTACTTTGATGATGAATTATTAGTTGCATTTAATGCTTCATATGATATGCATGTTTTATACAATTGCTTGTATAAATACAATCTTGATATACCTATGTTAAAGTATGTCTGCTCAATGCAACTCTGTACACAGTTAATGAATATTTCAAAAAATGTTTCTTTAGAAGAAAGCTGTGAATATTTTGGAGTTGATTTAATAAATCATCATAACGCTTCTTATGATGCTATTGCATGTGCAAATGTATTTATAAAAGCAAATGAACATTTAAATTCACTTCGTATGGATCAAAGGATAATTATATATAGCCACTTAGATACTAAATTTCTAAACGAGATCAAACCATCAAAAGAAAAGAAAACAATTACTAAAAGAACTATATCTAAAAAGATTAATATAAAAGATATTACTACTACAAAAACCGAATTTGATACTACACATATATTTTATAATAAAAATGTTCTTTTCACTGGAACTCTTCAAAAAATATCTTTACATACTGCTATGCAAAATGTTGTAGATTTAGGGGGTCAACTTAAAAGTGGGATTTCTAAGAAAGTAGACTTTTTAATAGTTGGTGTTCAAGATCTTAGCATTGTAGGTCCAGATGGTAAAAGCACGAAAGAGCGAACTGCTTTAGAATATATAGAAAATGGACATCATATTAAAATATTAACAGAAGAAGAATTTTTAAAACTTATTTAAAAAGGCTATCAGCCTTTTTATTTTACTCCTCATCCGAACATATATTCTATACAAGAAAGGGAAATCACAATGGAATATGAAAAACTTATGATTAAATATGATAAACATGTAAAAATTAAAGAAAAGCCTTTAAAGTATGGGTTTAAAGGTTTATATAAAAATAAAAAAATAATAATAGATTCTAATATAGAAACAAATAAGGAAAAGACTTGTATACTTGCTGAAGAGCTTGGACATCATTTTACTAGTTATGGAGATATAATTGACCAAAGCGATATAAGAAACGTTAAACAAGAGCTTAGAGCACGTGCCTGGGCATATGAAAGACTTGTTGGAATAGTTGATTTAATTAATGCTCATAAAGCTGGTGTTAGAGGAAGATATGAACTTGCAGAATTTTTAGAAATTCCAGAATGGTTTTTACTTGATGCTATCGAATATTATAAGAGTAAGTATGGGACATGCTATAAAATTGATAACTATTTAATATACTTCTCTCCTAATTTTGGAATAATGGAATTTTTTTAGTCAATAATATACAGCGAGGTGATATAAATGAATGTTGCTATCTATGCAAGAAAATCAAAAGCCACTAAAAAAGGTGAATCTATTTCTAATCAAATAGAACTTTGCAAAAAATATTTTCTGAATACAACAAATGAAGATGTTAATTTTCTTATCTATGAAGATGAAGGCTGGTCTGGTGGAAATATTAATAGGCCACAATTTACTAAACTTATGAATGATGCGAAATTAAAAAGATTCTCTGCTCTTATATGCTATAGATTAGATAGAATTGCTCGTAATGTAGCTGACTTTTCTTCTACTTATAAAATATTAGAAGAAAGTAATATAGCTTTTATAAGTATAACAGAGCAGTTTGACACCAGCACTATAATGGGTAGAGCTATGATTAATATTAGTGCTACATTTGCACAAATTGAAAGGGAGACTATAGCTGAACGTATAAAGGATAATATGCTTGAGCTATCTCGTACTGGTAGATGGTTAGGTGGTACTCCTCCTCTGGGTTTTAAATCAGTTCAAATAACAGAAAATAATAAGAGAATGTATAAATTAGAAGTTGTTGAGGAAGAAATTGAAATAGTAAGGCTCATATATAAGCTATATCCCGAATATAAGAGCACTGTTCCCATAGCAAGGTATTTAGTCTCTAATTATATAAAAGGAAAAAATGGGGGCGATTTTAGCAGAAATACAGTACTGCAAATATTAAAGAATCCTGTTTACTGTTGTAGTGATAGTGAAGCTATAAAATATTTCGAATCTAAAGGTTCAACTCTTAATTGTAGTGAAAATAATAAATATGGTCTAATGGTCTATAATAAAAGAAAAGGTGGAAAGAAGGAAAATCCTATTGAAGAATGGATTATTGCTACTGGTAAACATCCTGGTATTATTCCTGGAGCTGAATGGGTAGAGTGTCAAAATATTTTATCAGAAATTTCAAGTAAAACATCACCAAGAAAAGCTACTGGCAATAAATTTTTATTAAGTGGAATGTTAAAATGTTCAAGATGTGGTTCTAGTATGTGCTCTTGGAGTAGAACATCTAAAGGTATCTATTATAGAAGTTATAGGTGTGAATTAAAAAATAGATCTTCTAATAGATGTGACTCAAAAATGGTCAATGCTGATGAGCTTGAACAATTTGTCATAGATTTATGTAAAAATATTAATATTGAAGATATTATTAATATTAAAAGAACAAAAAATAATAATGCTTCATTAAAAAGAGAACTAACATCATTAAATAAAAATCTTAATGAAAATGATAAATTGATTCAAGGCCTTATTAAAAAATTAGCATTAATAGATGATATTGATGTTCTGTCCATGATCCAAACAGAAATAAAAAAAATAAAAACTGAAAATGATAATATTAATAAAAGAATAAATGAAATTAATATTTCTATGTTTGATGTTGAAGATGAAGAAAATAAAAAACAACTACTTTTAGAAAGTCATAAACTTTTTATAAATACAATTGATTTAATTGAAGATGTTGAAGCTAAAAGAAATTTAATAATGAACTTTATTGAGTATTTTACCTATGACAGCGAAACAAATGAAGTTGGATATAAACTAAGGTTGTAGGTAGCTCTACAGCCTTTCATTTATTATGGACATATGTTGTTATTTAGATTGTGTTGTATCGGCACCTTGTCCTGTAGATAAATCAATATTAAGTCCTTCTTCTTCAAAAAAGCCTTCATTTATTGCAACATACATTGGAGCATAAAATACAGATCTTACAACTTCATTTAATCTAACAGTTTGTAAATTTGCTTCATCAGTACTTGTAGTTCCCTTTGATGTACTATCTTTTTTAGCTTCTGATTTACCGCAGCCTATAAATATTGCACCTACTAGGGCAACCACACTTAATATAGCTGCAAAACGCTTAAAAGTTTTATTCATACATACTCCTTTTTAGATAAAATTGCTTATATTATTATGATTTATATTATGATACATGATTATTTTTTGTTAATTTTTGCAATCGTTTCATCCATTTATTTTTCATAAATTCATAGATTTCTTTATGATAAAACATCCTTCTTTCCATATAGACATAATATTATTTTGTATTATATTATAATAATAGGCTTTTAAAATTATCTACTTAAATTTATAAGGAGGCTTACTCATGAAATTTTTTAGAGAATCTATTTTGATTCTTTCAATTTATTTTGCAGGTGAAATTATTTCCAAACTATTAAATCTTCCTGTACCAGGAAATATTATTGGAATGATATTGTTATTTTTATTACTAAATTCTAAAATATTAAAAGTTGAAAAAATTGAAACACTTTCTAACTTCTTTTTAGATCATTTAGCCTTTTTCTTCATTCCTGCTTCTGTAGGGTTAATGACTTCATTTGGTGCTTTAAAGGGTAGTATATTAAAAATAGTTATATTATGTATATTAACTACAATAATCGTATTATCTGCTACAGCACTAACTGTAGAATTTATTTGCAAGAAAAAATCAAAATTAGAAAATAATAATGACAATGAGGATAAATTTAATAAAAAGGAGGCATAAATAAATGGATATATTTACAAATAACATGTTTTTTGGAATATTCATATCTCTTGTAGCATTTGAAATAGGTTTATTTATTTATAAAAAAACAAAATTCCCACTTTTTAATCCACTTTTAATTGCCACAATAATTGTAATAGGCTTTTTAAAAATATTTAATATAGATTTTGATACTTACAATCAAGGCGGTCAATTTATAAATATTTTTCTTGGCCCTGCAACAATAGTTCTAGCTGTTCCTTTATATAAAAATCTTAATTTACTCAAGAAGAATTTTCTTCCTATTATTTCTGGGATATTCGTAGGTACTCTAGTTAGTGTATTATCAGTTATTTCAATTTCATTTTTCTTAGGATTAGATAATACTCTAACAGTTTCATTATTATCTAAAAGTGTAACAACCCCAATAGGAATTGAAATTACAAATACACTTGGTGGTGTTACTTCAATTACTGTCTTAGCTATTATATTATCTGGAATAATAGGGGCAATTGTAGGACCTACAGTTTTTAAAATATTAAGAATTAATAGTCCAATTGCTAGAGGGATTTCACTAGGAACTGCTTCTCACGCTGTAGGAACTTCAAAAGCATTAGAAATTGGTGAACAAGAAGGGGCAATGAGTTCATTATCTATCGGTGTTGCTGGTATAATAACAGTATTTTTAGCTCCTTTATGTTATTCTTTGCTTTCAGTATTAATTAAATAAATTCACTAATAAAAATAAATTATTAAAAAAAGCTTTAGCAGCAAAATACTGCCAAAGCTTTTTTAATTTATAAATTCAAATTTCCAATTATAATATCCTGTCTTTTCATCTTTTTCATATCTTAAATATGCAGAAAATAAAGTACCTTTTTTACTCTTTAGATTTCTAAATCCAACTTTACCATTCTTAAGAAGTAATTGAACCATTTCCTTAGTTACCTTTTTACCTAGGGATTCAATAAATTTATCATTTTTCCAAATAGTATATTTGCAACCATTTTTCCAATTGACACATCCATATCCTTTTTCACCTTCTATAATCGAATTACCACAAACCGGACATTTACCAATTTCCTCTACCCCTTCTGGCTTTTCAACTTTAAACTTATGAAGCATAGAACTATCATTTTTAATCTTTTCTACCGAACTTCTTGTAAAGTCATAAATTAAATTTAAGAAATCCTCTTTTTTAAATTTCCCTTTTTCAATATCAGATAATGTTTTTTCAAGTCTTCCTGTATATTCTAAATCTAAAAGTTCTTTAGCTGGAAAAATTTCTACTATTGTTCTTCCAAGCTCAGTTGTAGTTAAACTCTTTCCTTTAGTTTTAATATATCCAATATCTTTTAGCTTTTTTATAGTTTCAGCTCTAGTGGCTGGAGTTCCTATACTAAAACCACTTAATATAGCTTTCATCATTTCTTCTGAATTGCTCTCATCATCTGAACTATCATCTTTATCATCCTTAAAAGACTTTCCACAAGTCTCCATAACTCTTAAAAGAGTTTTTTCTGTATGATACTTCGGTGGTTTCTTTGTCACTTTATTAACCTTACTATCTACTATATCTAAATTTTCACCCTTTTCAACTAAAGGTAGGATTGTATCTTTTGATTCTATTTTCTCAACTACTCTCCATCCTTTAACTATTTCTACTTTTCCCTTAGAAATAAACTCGCCTTTTAACTGTTCGTCGTTAACTTTTAATGTTATTTTCGTTTCCTCAAATTGGGCAACAGGCATAAATTGCATTATAAATCTATTTTTTATAGCATTATAAACATGTTGTTCATCTGTAGTTAATCCTTTTGGTATTACATATGTAGGAGTAATAGCACTATGGCTCTCAACCTTAGAATTATCAAAAACTCTTTTAGATTGAACGAATTTTATTTGATCTTCATAAGGTAAACCTTTTTTATGGGTTTCAAGCACTTTTTTTGCTTTATCAACTAAACTTTCTTCTAATACACTACTTGCAGTTCTAGGATATGTTATAAGTTTTTTTTCATATAACCCCTGTGCAACCTTTAATACCTTATCTGAAGTCCATCCTTTATATTTACTAGTTATATATCCTTGTAAATTAGAAAGATTAAAAAGACTTTGTGGATATTCCCTCTTCTTTTCAATTTCTTTGTCTACAACTACTGCTTGCTTTTCTTTTAATAATTTACTTAAATTGTCTAAATACTCTTTTTTCTCAAACTTTTCAGAAGCATTTTCATAATAAAGACTTTCAAACTCTATATTATCTTTTGATTTTAAATTAATTAATAACTTATAATATGAAGACTCCTTAAAATTTTCAATTTCTTTATCCCTATCATAAATTATCTTTAAAGTAGGCAATAAAACTCTACCTATGTTAATTGTCTTTTTTTCACTAGCACCATATCTTAATGTTGCAACAGATGTCAAATTAATACCTATTGTCCAATCTGCCAACTGTCTTCCTATTCCAGCATCTTGAAGTGGTTTCATTTCACTATTAGTCTTTAAATTTGCCATTCCCTTCTTTACTTCATCTTCTGTCCATTCATTAAGAAGAAGTCTATAAATAGGCTTTTTTATATCATAATGGATAAATAATTCATCTGAGATAACCTGACCTTCTCTATCAAAGTCTGTTGCAGAAATTACTCCATCAACATCATCTCTGTCAATTAATCCTTTAATAATATTTATTTGTTTTTCTGCACCTTTATCAACAACTTCTCTATTACTACTATCACATTTTATTTTATACTTAAAACCTTCAGGAATAAAAGGGAATTTATCCATTCTCCATCCCTTCATATTTTCATCATAATCCTTTGCATCATACAATTGAAGTAAATGACCAAAAGCCCAAGTAACTAAATAATCGTCGCCTTCATAAAACCCATCTCTTCTAGTTTTTATCTTATATGCATCCGCTATATTTTTAGCAACTGATGGTTTTTCTGCTATTATTACTTTCTTCAAAATACTCTTCTCCTTAAATCCGTATTTACATCATTACCAGATTTATATTTTATCCTATTTATTTTTATAATTCAAATTTTATTAATTACATTTCATTAAATATCCAAATATAAAGTGATAAATATGTTGCAAATACAACCCATAAAATATAAGGAATCATCAATGCTCCAGCTATTTTGTCATCCTTAAAAAATTTAACTGTAGTTATTACTATTAGTAAAAGCAAAATACATATTAATATAAATGAAATACCATATAATCTTAAATTAAAAAATATAATTGCCCATAGAAAACTTATTAAAAGTTGTACTAAATAATTAAAATATCCTCCATGATCATTTTTCCCTTGCTTGTTATTCATATATATTCTATAAGCAGCAATACCCATTAAAATATATAAAGCAATCCATACTATCCTAAAAACTAAATTAGGCGGTGTAAGAATACTTTTTTTTAATACATCATATATACTCATTGAATTTTTAGTAACAAAGCCTACTATCAAACTCCCAATAACAGGCATCATAATATTTTTTAATAAACCTATAAATTCAAACTTTCCATTAACGCAAAATATCTCTTTAAATATATTCTTTCTTCTATTAATCGACTTTTTAACTTTAGGTTTCTTCTTTTTTCTCACAAACATCACCCCTTTTATTTACTAATAAAATATATGTTACTTAACAGTAAATAATGTTTATGAGTAATATATTTTTAGTTTGTTACTTTTTCATTAACCTTTACAATTCTATTCGTCCAATTTAATATATCTAAAATAACTTCATCTTTATTACTTTCATTTAGCATTTCATGTCTACCATTCTTATATAATTTATATTTCAAGTCATGTATTCCTAATTCTTTATAGCATTCATATAATCTTTTTATACCTTTACCAAAATCTCCAACTGGATCTTTATCACCGGCAAAAATTAATACTGGTAAATCTTTAGGGATTAATTCTAAGTTTTCTTTTTTATTAATCTTCCATAATCCTCTTATTAAATCATAATAATATGATGTTGTACAAATAAATCCACAGTAATCGCTTTCTATATACTTGTCCACCTCCTCATCAACAGAGCATAGCCAATCATAATTTGTTCTATTAGGTTTGAAACTTCTATTGAAGTTTCCAAATGATAACTTGTCCATTATCTTACTTTTAGCTTTTCTTCCTCTTATCATCATTTCAACTTTTGAAATTAATATTCCTAATTTTGTTATGTATTCAGGTCTTCCATTTGTTCCCGATAATATTACTCCATCTAATTCTTTACCATATAACTCAATATATCTTTGACTTACAAAAGAACCCATGCTATGCCCAAATAATATTAAAGGTAAACCTTCATTTTCTTTCTTTATTATATCTGTAAGTTCTTTAACATTTTCAACAAGCATATCAAAACCTTCATTATCGGCTATGTAACCTCTTTCTTCATCTTCCTTAGAAGTTTCTCCATGCCCTCTATGATCATGTGCATATACTATGAAGCCATGTTCTGTAAGTTTATTTGCAAAATAATCATATCTACAAGTATACTCAGTCATTCCATGTGAAATCTGTATTATTCCCTTTGCTTCACCTTTAACTTCCCATTTATAACATTTAATTTCTTTACCTTCTTTATCGACAAACGAAAACTTCTTCAAAACTATCATCTCCTATTTAGTTTTTTAATATATTATCTTCTCATGCAAATTGACTGTCAATATTGTATAGGGAAATGTTAAATAATTATTCATATTTATATAATTTATTCTATTTTTTTTTAATTTAATTTAAATATCCTGTTAAGATGCATTTGTTAAAATCTAAGTTTATGATATACTATTTTAGTATTGATATAATCTTTAAAAGAATATTATAATTTAACTTATAATCGGAATTCTAAATCTTAATTAACAACCTAAATATATTATTTAAGCAACGAACTATATTTTCTTGTTAGTTTTATTAACCCTAATTGCAAATTTTGCAATTATTAAATCAATAGGTTTGGAAATATCCTGTAATATTATTATTAAATGATTATAGTTCAATATTATTGTTAATAATGTAAATAAACTATTGTAGGTGGTGAAGAAAATTAATATTAAGTCAATTCTCAGTATATTAGCAACAAAATTCACATTATTTCTTACTAAAACCATTTTAAAAGGTGGTACTACTTTTCCTGGTAGAGTTGCATTAAAATTAGATAATAACATTTTAGCAACTGTATCTAAGGGATATAAAGTAGTATTAGTTACAGGAACTAATGGTAAAACTACTACTACAAGCATGATTTATAACATCATTAAAGAAAAAGGTTACCCAGTAATAACTAATAACACAGGGGCTAATCTTTTCCCAGGTATAGTTACTACTTTCGTTGAAAACTATAAATTCTTCAATAAAGATGAAAATAAATATGCAATTATAGAGGTAGATGAAGCTAATTTAAAATTTATAACAAAGTATATTAATCCTGAAATAATTACTGTAACAAATTTATTTAGGGATCAACTTGATAGATATGGAGAAGTTTATACAACATTAACTAAAATTTTAGAGGGTATAACTCTTGTACCTGAAAGTAAGCTAGTTTTAAATGGTGATGAATCATTACTTGGAAAGCTTGATGTGAAGAATCCATTAGTATTTTATGGATTTAAAACACCAATAAACGAAAATAAAACTATTGATGTTAATGCAGATTCAAAGTTCTGTAAGTTCTGCAAAACTCCTTATAGTTATAACTTTGTTACATATAATCATTTAGGAGATTATTACTGTACAGGCTGTGGTTATACTCATCCTGCTATTAAGTATGGTGTAGACGAAATTGTAGAATTAACAGCAGAAAGCTCTACTGTTAAATTTGGAAACACTGAAATCTTCTTAGGTCAATCTGGTGTATATAACATCTATAATGCTCTTTGTGCTTATTCAATAGCAAAAGAACTTAATATTGATGATGCTTGTATAAAAAAATCTTTAGAAAATCAAAGTTCTAGTTTTGGAAGACAAGAAATAATAAATATAGATGACAAAGAAGCAAAAATTATTTTAGTTAAAAATCCAGCTGGATATAATCAAGCTTTAGACACCCTTTGCTTAAATAAAGATTCCTTCTCTTGTGCATTTTTATTAAATGATAATTATGCTGATGGTAGAGATGTTTCTTGGATTTGGGATGTTAATTTTGAAAATTTAAATAATACACCTTTAGATGAAGTTTATGTATCAGGTCTTAGAACTTTTGATATGGCAGTAAGGCTAAAAACTGCTGGTATTTCTCCATCTAAGTTTGTTATTGAAGAAGAATATGAAAAATTAACTGAACAAATCAAAAATGGTAAAAACAAAAAAATATATATCCTTGCAACTTATACAGCAATGATAAATTACAGAAAGTATTTACATTCTAAGGGTTATATAAAAAAACTTTGGTAGTGTTTAGGAGGCTATTATGGAATTAAATATTTGTCACCTTTATCCTGATTTATTAAACGTATATGGTGATGTTGGAAATATATTAATTTTAAAACACAGAGCTGAAAATCGTGGAATTAAAGTTAATATACTTAACATTTCAATCAATGATGAATTTAATGCAGATGATTACGATATAGTATTTTTTGGCGGTGGCCAAGATTTTGAACAATCGATAGTATCTTCTGACTTGATGAATAATAAAAAAGAAGAGTTATCAAGATACATTAATAATGGTAAAGTTCTAATAGCTATCTGTGGTGGATATCAATTATTAGGTAAATACTATACTGCTCCTAATGGTGAAAGAATTGAAGGCTTAGGCATATTAGATATTTATACTGAAGCTGGAGATACTAGATTTATTGGAGATACTGTTATTTACAATGAAGATTTCAATGAAACTTATGTTGGATTTGAAAATCACTCTGGTAGAACTTATGTTAATGGATTAAAGCCACTTGGAAAATGTGTTCATGGTTATGGTAATAATGGATCTGATGGCTATGAAGGCTGTATATATAAGAATACTTATTGTACATACTTCCATGGATCATTACTTGCAAAAAATCCTGAACTAGCAGATAGATTTATTAAAACAGCTTTAGAAATGAAGTACTCAGAAGTTGCTTTAGAAAGACTAGACGATTCTTTAGAAATAAAAGCTAAAGAAGTAATGATTAACAGGTTAAACAATAAACAAAAATAATAATATTTACTTATAAGAAGGACGGGGAGATTATATGTCAAAGAAATTTTTTAGAGCTTTTGTTCTAACACTATGCTTATCATTAGTAGTACCTTTCTTTAATACTATTAATGTATTTGCTGCAACTGAGCCTCAAATAATGGGGCAATCTGCTATTACTATGGATTTAGATACAGGCGAAATTATTTATTCAAAAAATGCTGATGAACAACGTTCACCTGCAAGTACAACTAAATTATTAACTTCTCTACTATTTGCTGAAAACAAAAATAAGGATGATTTAATTCCTTACACTGAAAATTCAGTTTCACTAAGAGAAACAACATTAAATAATTTTATTGGTAATACTGCACAACCTGGTGATACACTAACTGCTAATGAAGTAATGGATGCTGTTATGGTTTATTCAGCAAATGATGCTGCTGTTATGATGGCTGAATCTGTTTCTGGTTCTGTAGAAAAATTTACAGAATTAATGAACCAAAGAGCTAAAGAACTTGGCGCGGTAAACACTAACTTTGTTAATCCTAACGGTTTAGAAATTGATGCTAACAATCATAATGTTACTACAGCTTACGATTTAGCTTTAATTGCTAAAGCTGCTTATGAAAATGATTGGGTAAGAGAATCTATGGGAATAGATAAAACGTCTGTTATTTTAGATGGTAAGACAATTTATATCGAAACTAGAGATAAATTACTTGGCGTTGATGGTAATATTGGTGGTAAAACTGGTAATGAAACTAAAGCTGGTCATTGCTTTGTAGGATACTATAACAGAAACGGAAGAAATTTAATTACTGTAGTTTTAGGTTCTCTATATGGAGCAGATGGAATGAATGTATTTAATGACACTCAATCAATTGCTGATTATAGCTATGATGCACAAAAAACTACTTATAAATCTGCTGGAGACGAAATATCTACTGTTGAATTAAACTATAAACTATTTAGATTCTTTGGTCCAACAAAAACTATTACAGCTCCTGTTGTTTTAGATCAAGATATTGAATATTATCAAAATAGCTTTAATGATACTCATTCTAATTTAGAAGTACCAAGTAATGAACTAAATGCTTGGAAGGTTGCTTCTAATAACAATGTTGATTTAGTTTATACTAGTGGTGATTATACTCAAACTGTTAAGGGATCTATCACTTTAAGTACTGGTCAAATATTAAAAGCTAATATAGGAATTTACGCTCTTTCTTTATTAATAATAATTTTAATAATTGTATTATTATTTGTAACAATAAAATTAATGATGAACTCTAAGAGACGTAGAAGAAATAGAAGAGGAAGATATTCTAGATACTAAAATAGTGACAAAAAACAAATAAAAAAGAAACTCCTTCTGGAGTTTCTTTTTTATTTAGAAATTCAGCCTATGCTAAATTTATTCCTCAACTTGAAACTTGTCACTTAAAACTTATAAGCCACTACCCTTATAGAATTTTATCTTTGTTACTATCTAAATACTGCAGTTACCCATTCATTCGTTTGATGTTTGCTTATAAGTTTAAAGCCATAGCTTTCAACATTATTCTTAACTTCATCAAAGCTCCATTCTACAAGTCCAGAAACTAATAAATTTCCACCTTCTTTTAAATGAGACTTTATATATTCCATAAACATCTTAGTTTCTTCTCCACCAATATTTATGAATATCCAATCAAAACTTTCCTTAACTAATTCAGTATCATCTAATATATTTCCTACTACAGCTTCTATATTAGTTAAATTATTCAATGAAGCATTTAACATTACCTCATCTTCAACATCTCTTATATCAACTGCTACAATACTTTTTGCTCCTGCAATAGATGCAGCAATCGAAAGTATACCTGATCCTGTTCCAATATCTAAAACAGTTTTATCTTTTAAATCTAACTCATTTAAAATTAGCTTTAATATATCTTGAGTCGTTTCGTGAAGCCCTGTTCCAAAAGCCCCCTGAGATATAAAGTTAATTTTTGTTTTTCCCTCAAACTCCTCTTCTGGTCCAGCTATAACATATTTATCATCTAAATGAATAGCAGGAAAATCAAATGTAGTATAATCATTATTGTTTTCCTCAACATCTATATAATCCATTTTTAAAATCTCTTTTAACTTTTCTTTAAACTCTTCTAGACCTTCTTGTTCTTCATAGGCAACCTTTAATATTATTTCTTCATCATCTCTTTCTATATATCCATATCCGTAATCGTCAGTAGTAATCTCTAATGGATTTTCATAGAAAACATTATAAATGTCATTTATAGCTAATTCTTCTATAGTTGAATCTAATTTTTCATATGGAAGTCTATATGATATTATAAACATTTTTCATCCTCATTTCTTTATTTAACTTTATTTTTTAATTTCTTTGTATTTTTTGTTGTAATAAAATTCTTTTTACCTTTATTTTTATTATTCTTATTGTTTTTTACAGATTTTTTCTTAGAATTCTTTTTTAATATAGAGCTTTGCTTTACTTCTTTTACTTTAGTATCATCTAATTTTGCTTTGACTTCTTTTTTATGTATTGGCTTTTTTGCTACTGAATATCCAAACTTACCTAAGGCTTCTGTATCCATTTTGAAGTATTCTCCATGATAATATGTAATTAAATCAGCTTCTTCAAGATGAATTTTCCCCTTTTCATCCATTAAATCTTTATCTACATATGAGCCTACTACCTCTGCAATAAATAAATCATGTGTACCAAGAGGAATTATACTTTTAACTTTACATTCAATCGATATAGGACATTCATTTATATATGGAACATCTACATTTGTCCCCTCTACCATTGTAAAATTCATTTCTTTTATTTTATCAAACTTACGTCCCGGTCTAACTCCACAGTAGTCAACAGCTCTTGTCATATCACTACTTGGAAGGTTAACTGTGAATTCCATTGTTTCTTTTATATATTCATAAGATAGTCTTTCTGGTCTCACAGATATTGATAACATTGGAGGCTTAGTACATACTGTTCCACTCCATACATAAATACAGTAATTTTTTAATATAGCATTAGCTTTAGCAACTATAAAATTATATCAAATAAATAATGTATGTAGAAGTATTTTTATTAATTTACTATCTTGTATTTTTCTTTTTTACCTTTATTATTAATTTACCATTTTTTATTTTTATCTTCACTCTACTTCCCCCTTACTTCATTCAGTTTTCCCTAATTAATCATATTAGTCTTAATAATTAGTTATTATTAACTCCCTGTATTTACCTCTTCCTTCTGCAGCTCTCGAAACCGAATAATTAACTTCAACTTCTTTTATATTGAATTCTTCGTACCATTCTCTTACTTTTTCATGGTCATTAATAGTTAACAAAAATTTACCTTTTAAAATTTTAAGCTTGTCCCTTAAAATGATATGTTCTTTTTCTCCAAACTTATTATCATATCCTGCAGTTTCAAAATACGGAGGATCACAAAAGAAAAAGCTATATCTCTATCATATTTATCAATAATTTTTTCAAAACTTAAATTCTCTACATATGTGTTGCTTAGTCTTTCTCTTATGTCACTTAACATATTCTTATAAAATACTTTTTGACTTGGTTTAGTTGTAGTTCCATATCCATATGTCTTCCCCTTACCAACAAAACTTTGAGTTATTAAATATAAGAACCTAATAGCTCTATGTATTTCAGTTAAATAATTTATATTATAGTTTTTATACTCTTCAAAAATATCTCTTCTAGAAAACTCATACCCTAATAATCTTTCAATCTCTGGAGAATGATATTTTATCATTTTAAATAGATTTATTAATTCTTTATCTATATCATTTATAACTTCTATCGTACTTGGTTCTTTTCCAAAATAAACCCATACCGCTCCAAAAACAGTTCTATATAACATGTATGCCCTGGAATCAAATCTATAATATCTTTTCTTAGTTTATATTTTTCTCCAACCCTACAAATAGGTTATTTTTATAAAATATAACATTATTTCATAATTTGTACTATTTATTCCAAGCATTTGTTCTTATCGCAAACATACGTTCTTGTTTTTTTGTACAAAATAGAACTAGATATATTATTTCTATATATCTAGTTACCTGTAATTTTATTCTGTATTTTTTTTGAATTGCGCACTAAAAAACACCACATATTAACTTTTTAATAATACGTTATTCTCATTTAATTATAATATACTTTTTAGTTACTAATATAGTATTTTATTATATAAAAAGCATTATCCTTGTGAAAGCTGTTGCTTAACTGTAGCAATTTCAGTATCTGTTGCTTTTTGTGCAGGTATGTAATATCCCTTTTCCTTAGCAATTTTGAAAAGAGCATATTGACGAATCTCATCTTGATCTCTCATAAGTTGTATTGTAGAACGTAGTTCTTCATTTTCACACTGAGAAATTATACTGCCATATCCTGATAAACTTGCATTTAATCCTGCTAAATAATCACTTATCATTTCCTTTTCTTGCATAATATTTTCCTCCTACTCTAAAAAGAACATTAGCTTTTCTTTGTTAGCCTTTGCATCTTGTGCATCCTTTGCCAACATGTTTTTTAATGTTGTATCTGTACATTGTTTAGAATAAAAATCTAGTTTTTTCTCAATAGTACAATGAGCACCAATTAAATGACGCAAATTTTGTAATTCTAGTTGATTTAAATTTGCCATTACTATTCCTCCAGTATTATAAATTCATTAATTAATATTTTCTAATATTAACTTATTTATTCACTATAAATTATTAAATATAATACCTTTAAAATTTAGTTTATACTAAGTTAATATACTTTCTACACTAAATACTATCTTCTAGGGTTTTCAAATGAAGGTGGTGTTGGATTTGGAGCTTCATGTGAAGGTCCTGGTGTTGATAAGTCAAAGTATAACTTTGAATCTTCTGTAACTCCAAAGTCTTTATTTGAACCACTCTTTTGCACCTTATTTAAAGCCTCCCTAAATAATGCATTATGAGCTTCTTCTCTATTAAGTAAAAAATCTATTGTTGCTCTTACTTCCTTATCTTCTATTTGCCTATAAAGATATTCATATACAACCTTCGCTCTTTGTTCAGATGCTATATTTGATAATAAATCTGCAACTAAATCACCAGTAACAGTAACATAATCAGCAGTCCAAGGTGCACCTGATGAGTTAATAAGTACTGGTGATAATCCACATTGTACATGAGTTTGAATTTCTCCATTACAAACTTCATTATTATTAACATCATGTCCATTTAATAGATTAATAGTTTGTGAAACCATCTCCATATGACTTAACTCTTCTGCTCCAATATCTAAAAATAAATCCTTAATTTCGGGGTCTTTTATTCTAAAACTTTGAGAAATATATTGCATTGCTGCTTTAAGTTCACCATTTCCACCACCTAATTGTTCTTGCATTAATACTGCATATTGTGGGTTAGGTCTTTCAACCTTTACTTCATGTAATAGTTGTTTTTTGTGTTCAAACATTTTATCTTACCTCCAAACAATATATTTTTATCAAATTTATTATTTGAATTTTTAATAATTAATATTCAATACATATTATTAAACTTTAGAATATAAATAAACTCTATCCTTATATTAATAAAATAATAAAAAACACCTTCTATTTATCATATTTTTACTTAATAAATAGAAGGTATATAATACTTAATATTACTATTTTTATTGTTAATTATCTAATTGAATAACTATCATAGTAGACTTTATTCGGATGAGGAGTTACTAAACACTCTTCATGATAAATTTTACCTGGAACGGTACTAAAATTATCTTGCACATCCATTAATGCTTCTCCAAACCTTTGAAAGTGAACAATTTCTCTTTGCCTTAAAAATCGTAAAATCTCTTTTATTTCTTCATCATCAGTAAGATTAATCAACCATTCATAAGTTGCTCTTGCTTTTTGTTCAGCAGCCATATCTTCATGAATATCAGCAACCACATCACCTTTTGCTTGAATGTAAGTTGCAGTCCATGGATTACCTTGTGCATCACTGTAATATAAAGCTCTACCGTGATCTGTATAATGTCCGCCCAAATCAGCTGCAACTAATTCTTCTTTTGTAGCATTAGACATTAATTGATATATCATAGTAGCAATCATCTCAACATGAGCCATCTCTTCTGTAGCAATATCTGTTAATAATGCTTTTGATTTTCCTGTTGGCATTGTATAACGTTGATTTTGATATCTAAGTGCTGCACTTAATTCACCATCTGGTCCCCCATATTGAGACATTAAAAACTTTGCCATTTTTAAGTCTTTAGATTTTAAATTTATTGGATATTCTAGTGTTTTAACATAATACCACATTAAGTCATCCCTCCTTATTTATTGTCCCAAGGCCAAGGATTAGATGTCCACTTTTCAGGAGCTTCAATTGAAGCAGAGCCAAAGTTAGTCAATGGTTCATATGATTTTTCATATTTACAAACTAGAAAATCTAACTTTCTAGAAACTTCATTATAATCATCTGTAGCTTTTTGATTTGTTGGAAAGTTATCTAAATATAAATTAAGCTCTACTGCATAAAAAATATATTTCATAATTTTAAATAGCAATTCATTTTCATTCATTATATCACCTCTATAATAATTTATTTTTCATTTTCTACATAAGGTCTATAAAGATCTTTAAAAATTGTGCCTATCCTTAAAGCAGTATTAGGCTGAAATAAATTTTCATATCTTTGCAGTATTATATATGCCTTAGCATATTTAGTATTTCTTTTTAATTCCTCTTTAGTATTCAAACTTTCTCAATCCTCCCTTTAATATCTACTTAATTATATAATATGTAGAAATTAATAAATAAGTTACATAACAATGCTATTTTTGTACATATTTTGAATAATTCTAACTTTTCATATTTAAAAACAATTCTTTATGAATTATAAG
>SKEW01000654.1_pt1 | contig 28487 bp, 23 predicted proteins | sample 4841441 | NCBI WGS metagenome assembly SKEW01 (sample SAMN11008799, study PRJNA524170) | human gut metagenome | isolation source: fecal sample from pouch patient p41 | place: Israel: Tel-Aviv | reverse complement strand
GCGATCTCACCTGCCGCCGTCAGGTCGAAATCACCTAGGCCGCTGACACGACCGTCGCCGGTCACTTCGCAGTACCGGACGCCGTCAATCACCGGGAAGTTGATTTCAGCTCCCATACGTTCCAAATAGCCCGGAAGCAGGCCTCCGGGTTGCGTGGTGGATTCCGGCCAATGAGGCACGCGCACGGTTCCTCCGGCGATGAGCGCTGCGCCAAGGAACGGGGCGGCATTCGACAGGTCAGGCTCGACCGTCACGGTTTCGGGCAACTGCACGGCTCCCGGCTGCACGGTCCACACGCGGGCGTGTTCGTCGGCGTTGGCACGCACACCGGAACCATGCAGATCAGCCACGGTCATGCGAATATGAGGCAAACTCGGCGTCTTCTCCCCCGTGTGATGCAGTTCCAAACCGCCTGGCACTCGAGAGCCGATGAGCAATAGTCCTGAAATGAACTGCGATGATCCCGAAGAATCAATGCTGACCACGCTCGACTTGACGCACTGGCTCACCGTTTGAGGTGGAGTGATTGTAAATGGCAGGCGACCTTCCTCGCCGTGGTATTCGATACATGCCCCCAACTGTTCAAGACCGTCCAACACGGGCTTCATCGGACGTGCGTACGCCTGCTCGTCACCGTCGAAATCCACAGGACCGTCCGCGAACATGGCAAGACCGGGTACAAAGCGCATCACCGTTCCCGCAAGGCCGCAGAACACCTTCGTACTACCGTGGAACCGGCCGTTGGACGGCGGCACCACCGTAACCGTGGTGTCAACCTGCTCGTCGATCTCGCAGCGCACTCCCAACGCGCGCAACGCGTCCATCATCAACTCGGTGTCGCGCGAGCGCAACAGACCGACCAATCGCACAGGACGATGCCCGAGAGCCGCAAGAATGAGATAACGGTTCGACAGGGATTTGCTGCCCGGCACCACAACGGTGGCGTCGAGCGGCTTGCTGGCAAACGGTGCCAGCCAAAGATTCTCTTGAGATGCGTTCATAGGGTTTATCGTATCCAAAACCCGTGGCAAACAACGCTTCAATCTCGCCATGTAGCGTGCGTATCTTGCTCGATCTCGGCAATTGGACTCCGTCCATACCATTTCCGTTTGAAAACCCAGACGGACGAAACCATGCGAACATCGCAAAAGGTCACGAGGTTTTTCTGCGTTGCCATGTTTGTACCGTTTGGTACCGGAAACCGGAAACGTTTTTTTCAAACCGCCTGAAACGCCTTTGTTTCCAACGGTTTTCGTCAGGCTGACAGGATCTGAACCTGCGACATTCTGTTTTCGCGGGTGTTTCTTGTTGGATTGAATGGCTTTTGTTGAGTCTAATATCCTTGGAAAATGGCGATTCCTGTTTTTTAGCTATCTTTGTTGAACCGACTGTGATTGGCTCACCGTGACGGTCATTGTTACTGGTTTTTTACTGGAATCAACCGATGTGGCGACGACATCGCTCGACGTGTCGCAATGCCTTACAGGAGTCTCATCATATTGACCAAATGCGCAGGTAGCATAACAGGGAAATACCTTTCGGTTCAGGGAAGACGGGTTACTAAATGGGCGCAATCAGGAAAGCCTTCAAGGTTAAAAATGCGATTAGCCATCCCATACACACTGTGACAAGGCCGGTAAGGCGCACCATAAGGAAAGCAGTGGTTCCTAAGGGTGTTCGGAAAGCCTACTACAAGACCAAATCAGTGTCGACAGCTGTGCATAATCCGATTTCAGCTTCTGTCCGATCGTTAGACGGAATCAGCACATCGACCAATCGGCATAGCAAGAAGTATTCAGATCTCAGTAGGGAACGTGAACGTTTATATCGTGAGATTCGTAGGTTATCCAAAACGACGAACCGCACATCTTCACACTATGTTTCCGACCATAGTTCGTTATCGGAATATAGAACAAAGCTCAAGCAGATTGACGAGGAAATTGATTCGATAAGCTCAAGCGCGAATCACGTCAGCTCCGAATATGCTTCCACGGCTTCTAGTAATTATGCCGCTGCGTCATCTGACAGTGGAGGTGCAGAAGCTGCAAAAGAAATTTTCGGATTCATTGGAGTTGTCTTTTTAGTGTTATTTGTAGTCATGTCGTTTGTGCAGCAGCATCAGCAAAATGCAGAGAAAACTAATATGATTCAGGCAGCGTATTCCGCTTGTCGGTCGGATGGTTTGCAACTTGTAGACGATTACGACGGGTCTCCCTCAATCAAAGGGGAAAATGTCTCTTCCCAGACTGTTTCTTGCTTGGCCGAACATATGGGGGTCGAAGACACTTTCACGACGGACGAGCGAGGCGACATACAGGAATGGGGCGACTACAGAATGGATGTTTTTAACCTTGATCCATACAATGTCGTCACCCCAGAAACTGAGTATTCGGTAGAAATATCTTTTAAGCGCAGTTAAAAGCAGTCTCAGACAATCACATTGCATCCGAATCCCGCAGATCCACTTCTTTTACTTCTTGGTAGATGGCCGAGATGTCTTTGAGATTGATGCGGAACTGGCTACGCGGGTGGGGTACCCACTTGCCGTTCTTGAGCGTGATCTTGACGCCCGGGTCGTAGACTGCCTTGCCGTCTTGGAAGGCTTGAAGGAACAGGCCAAAGCTGGTGGAGATACCGAGCGTGATGAGCGGCCCGAACTCCACGGTGGTGCTTTCAGCTTTTCCTTCCTTGAGATAGGGCACGTATGCGGCACGGTTGTGCTTGCGCTGCCAGTGTTCGAGCAGTTTGAGGTAGGACCAGCCGGCGGCGAGCTCGCTGGTTTCCTTGTCGTAGAGGGCGATCATGCCGTTGGGGTCGAAGTGCTTGGCATCGTTGAATCCCACGAGCTCGAGGTTCAGTTTCGCCCTATCCTTGTCCTCTCCGAAACGATTGATGTCACCTGACGTGAAGTAGTACTCATTGGGTTCGCCGTTCTCGTCGGTGCCACTGACGTGACCGTATCGCAATACGAATTCCGCCTGGGAGTGCTGGGTCGTCCACCCCAGATCGGGCTGCGGCGTGAACAAGGTAACCTTGTGATTGCTGAGCCGTTCAAGCGATGGCTGCTTGATCGCCTTGAGCTCCCATACATCGAAATCGGGGCCGGGAATGGCGTTTTCCCCCACGCCGAGTTCCGCCTCCAAGGTCAGGCCTGGAGCGTTGGGCGCGATATACGGTCTGACTTGTTGCCCGTCGTTGAGCATGCGCCATGGTGTGATCTTCTTGCCGATGATCTTGGCCAGCGCTTCTTCGAGGATGGAGATTTCACCGACCGTGCGATCGGTCTTGTATTTGACCGGGCAGATGTGGCCTTCCTCGAACGTGTCCATGTCCAGCACGTAGCGGCTGGCGGATGACGGAGCTCCAACCACAAGACCCGCGACATAACTGATTTTGCCGTCTTCGCCCTTCACAGGGCCGAAGAACAGACAGCGGTTGAGCTCATGACCACGCTTCGATTCGTTCAACAGTTCGGACGGCGCTTCCTTGCATCCTTGCAGGAAACCCGAGAACCGCACTTCTGGATACTGCGGGTAGTAGCACATCTTGGCATTCGGAGCATCAAACTCGCCATTGGGCGTGACCCAATGCCATGGCACCGGAATCTGAATGACAGGTGCCCCGGCCTTCTTCTTCTGCGACTTCGCAGGCGTATACGACGGAACGCCAAGCGGAAGGAACGACAAATCCGAAGGATCGTTGGCCAGGAAGATCTGCTGCTTGGAGTTGTTATTGGGCACCAGACGTTTGACCCAGATGCTTTCGGCACCGGCTTGGGTCAGCAAGTCGTACACTTGCTGGATGTCGGCTGTGTCGAACCATTGCTGATCGTCGTTGACATGGGTATCGCTCATATTTCAACAATACCCACGCCAACGGCCGCATTATTGCATCGACATGACGGTATCAGTCAAGTCCCGCTCCGGCGACGGCCATCTGACGTGCCTTTTGAATTGCCTCGCCGGCCATTTCGGAATCGGACACCAGCTCCGGCTTCTTGCCTTCCTGCATGACCTTGAGGATGTGCGGGCGCATGATGCGGGCGATCTCCGCGATGGCGGGCACGACCACCGAATTGCCGAACTGGCGATAAGCCTGCGTGTCCGATACGGGGATGCGGAAATCATCCGGGTATCCCATGAGGCGTGCGCATTCGCGTGGCGTGAGCCTGCGGGGCCGGTCACCCTCTTGAGCAACGAGGATTTCGGATCCGTCCTTGTGATAGCGGGCGGAAAGGGTGCGCGAAACCATGTCCGGCGTCACCAAGCCGTAGCCGAAGCCGTGGCCCATGGCCTCATGCTTTGCCTTATAGTCCTGCAGGTACTGCCACAGGCGCGGAGTGAGTGTGTACTTGTCTTGGACCTTGTTGCTCTCGTGGTCAAAATATCGGTCGCCGTCCCACGTCAGATATGGCTCGGTGCCGTCGGTTCTATGCAGGATGTCCGCGAGCACAGGCTTATGTTCGGGGAATTTGAGGTCATCCCATGTGAAGTCGGTGTGCGAGCGGAAACCGACAATGTAGATGCGCTCACGGTGCTGGGGCACGAAGTTCTGCCCGTCGATGACTTTCCAGTGCACCTCATAGCCCAATTCATTCTGCAGAGCGTCAATAATGACCTTGAACGTGCGGCCCTTGTCGTGCGAGGTCAGGTTCTTCACGTTCTCCAGCAGGAACGCCGCAGGTCGCTTCGCCGCGATGATGCGGGCCACGTCGAAGAACAGCGTGCCTTGCGTCTTGTCGCGGAACCCGGTCTCACGGCCTAGGCTGCGCTTCTTCGACACCCCGGCCAAGCTGAACGGCTGGCACGGGAACCCCGCGAGCACCACGTCGCAATCAGGGATGTCACCTACATCGACCTGTGTGATGTCTCCGGCCATCGTCTCCGCGAACCCGTAGTTCGTTCGATAGGTACGTGTGGAAAACTCGTTCCATTCCGAAGAGAACACCGCGTGGCCGCCGGCCGACGCGAAGCCACGACGAATACCGCCAATGCCCGCGAACAGGTCGATAGTTCGGAAGTCGGCGCCGTCCTCGTATGTGGTGCCGAAATACAGCTCGCGCAACGCGGGAACATATGCCGGCTTGCACTCAACTTTGCCCGACTCCCATCGTTCCACCGTTGAGGTAGACACCTGCAGCGATTCGGCAAGCTGGCGTCGCGTCATGGAGCTGCGCAACAACTTGATAAGTTCAGTTGCCTCGTCGAAGCCATGGACGCTTTGTACGCTCTTGGACTCAGTTGCATTACCCATGAGGTAAGATTATAATTCAAAATGACGACAAAAATTCCCAGCGATTCATCGTTTCTAACTACAATAGAACAAACGTTCGATTCGTAGTCTACCGCATGGACCGCATAAAATATAACGCACTACTGTTGAGAGGTGTTTAGTGGTCAAGAAAACCGGACTAGTTAGGAAGCAATTGAAACCTAGCCTTCCTATAGATGACACGCAACTCGCCTATGAAGGATTTGTGGAGAGGTAAGCATGTCTAGCTGCATACCTTGGGTAACAATGTCCGGCGATGAAATCGAAACAGTGGTTGCTGTCTGTTTATGCAAACAATTCCCAGACGCACAGCGGATACGGCCATCGCGAGGAGACGGAGGAATTGACGTTCGGGTCGATAATGAAGACGGAACCATAGATGTATATCAAATCAAGAAATTCGCAGTAAATCTTGGATCTTCTGAAAAGCGTCAGATCATCGAATCATGGAGACGTGTCAAAAAATATTGCAACGAACAAGGTTTGCACCTAAAGAATTGGTATCTGACCTTACCTCTTGATCCGACGAATGAAAATTTAGAGTGGTTTAATGAGAATATTAGATCGAATTCTGATTTCCATTGTGTCTGGAAAGGTCTGACGAATATTGAGGCATGGACATCTGCCATGCCCGAAGTATACAACTACTATGTCGCTAATGGCATGGAGACGGTAAATCAACAAATCAAGATGTTGCTGGATGCCGCTCAAAAGCCGGATTTACGAGACCCTAACGAACTTACGAAAAAACTGTTTGACGATGCCAAGCTTCTTAGTAGCATAGATCCGAACTATGCTTATTCCGTTCGCAGCATCAGCAAGTACGACAAAGGTGATCTTGTTTTCTTTAATCGGCCAGGACTCGTATATTCCACAAGCATAACTAATGGCGAAGGCTATTCCGTAGTCATCGAGGCGATCGCCAAATACAAAGCCGTTGCAGAATTTGCCCCCATAAAAGAGTCAGGCATCGTGTACGCCGACACTCCAGAGAAGAAGCAGGAGCTTCTTGACTTTAGGCAATATGGCACCCCTTTTACCGAAATGCCAATTAAAAACTTGGAAGGGAATCTACGGCTACCCTTGTTCGACGAGCCTCAAGATGAGGTCTTATCTCGCATTCGGCTGTTGGAACAAATCGACCCCCACCCATTATCTTTGACCTTGGTTTCAGGGGATGCGCACATTGTCCTGAAGCAGAGGAGTCGCACATATGGTCAAATTGGAGTAGAGTGGACGGGAGAGGACGAAGCCCATGTTATTCATGCGCGGCTAAGAACGGAAGTCGATTCTCTTAAAACGACGTTACAGATAACTTTTCACTTTAATGCTCTATCTGGGAGCGAAGTTCCGTCCGCATTCAACGCCGTGAATTTCCTCTATACTGCCGCACAATCCAAAGATGTGGAATTGCAGACGATAGACGGAGAGCCCGCATATTTCGACCCTGAATGTTTGGACGCATATTTATTCGACCAAGAAAAGATTCATCCTTGGTATGAATTGCTCTCACTACTAAAGACCATTCATGATGCGGCATCTAGGGATTTCAGATGTCCAGACTTCGCAACGCTTAAGTCGTCACAGGTTAGACGCTGGAAGGAGATAGAGCATCTGTTAAATGGAGAGCAAGTGATTCGCCATTGGGACACTCTCAAATTCACTAAAGATTCCAACGAATGCATCAGCTTTCCAACTGGCGTATATGGAATCTCGAAGTTGATCGTCCCGATAGGCGATCAGGATGTTTTCCTCGGTTATAGCCAATGGTGGCTGAATGCGGCTTCCATAACTGAACCTTCCGACACTACTAGGGAGTGCGTTCTTCATTCATCGGTCGACATATGCGACCTGCTTGTTGAGCACAGGATTAAAGCATTAAAACGTGAAGACAGAGATAAAGTGTCACACATCTTCATTGGGCCCGTATTGGATCTGTCGGCATATCAACAATATGCGGTTCCCGTTCAGTAATAGATACAACGGGGTTTCTGGATCATCGAAATGATGATCCAGAAACCCCTGAATGACATAGCCAATTTACTCCAGCTTGTCTCTTGACAATTTCCCTTCGAACGCTTGGTTAACGAGCGTGTACACGGTCTGCGCGACGCCTACTACGCCTGCGAGCACGATGCCCCACGTGTAAGTGCCGTCGAAACCGCCGGTGGCGGCGATGGCGATGGTGCCGAGCAGGATGGACGCCGCAAGGGAGACGAGTCCGACGTATCCGCTGAGGATGTATTTCTTGAATGCCTGCACGAATGCGAGGGTCGTTGCGGTGGAAATATCCATATGGTTCTCCTTATGTTGATGATGAATGTGGCCTCCGGCGCGGTGCCGAAGGCCACAGTTGGTTGCGGCTAGTAACGGAGCCGCTGGCCGGGGTAAATGAGGTTGGGGTTGGCGAGGTTGTTCAACTGGGCGACGCGCTGGCAACCATTCGCCCCGAAGATGCCGCTCAATGTTTCGCCGCTCTTGACAACGTGCACACGTCCACCCGTGGCCGCGGATCCGCTGGAAGCAGCGGTCGCCGCGCCTTGGTAGGTGACGACATTGCCGGGATAGATCAGGTTGATGTTGCCGGATGGTACGCTCCACGCGGTCACGGGCCACAGGCCGGTTCGTTTGGCAATGCCGGACATGGTGTCGCCACTGCGCACAGTCACGCTCACGCTCCGGGTGGAAGCGGCGGTCGCGTATGCTGCGGATCTGTCGAGCCTCTGGTTGACGATGCGCATGACCGGCCCGTAATTCGCGCCCAACGCAGCCTTGCGGGCTTCGCCGTTGCCGTAGTCACCGCGGATAGTCGCGGTCGCCAACGCCTCGTAGTCCACGCTCGGCGCGGGCTGCGGAGCCGGAGTCGGTGAGGGTTTGGCGGTTTTGCTTGGGTTGGCGTATTTGTCCCACTGTTCGCGGATGCCACGGAAGTAGTTCAGATCCAAAGGCCCGTTGTAGCCATTGATGCGTCCGTTGCTGGTGTACTGGCGCATGGCCTCGCCGTACTTGCCGTAGTTCCATGGTCGGGGCTGCCAGCCGGTGGGATTGTTGTTGGCGTACTGTGCCACCCACAGACCGCAGTTGGCACGCACGTCAGCTGGGATCTGGGGAATGAACGCGGCGGACACGTAGCCCAGCGGCCATACGCCGGTGCGCTCGTGGACGCGGTTGACGAACACGCGGATCCAGTTGGAATGGGACTGGTGACGTTTTGTTGGACTCGTCATTGATTCCATCACCACCGATCATGCCGCAAGACCGAGCGCGCCTCGACGAGCCATGATGCTCATGCCGAACTCCGTCTTAATCCTCCCGTCCCGGCACCAGATCATGTAGCCATCGAGCATGCCGATGAACCCGTCCATCGAGACGCCCGCGAAGCCGCGCTTGCGGAGGAACTCCTGCGTAATCCGGCCGAGGAACCCTCCGCGGCGGCGCAGAGTTCGTATTTGATGTACAGGTCCACTGCCCTGTCACGCTGCTCCTTGCTGTACTCCGCCATAAGAGGGCTCTCCTCCCGGTCAGGAAGTCCAAGAAAACATCACCACCTCGAAAAGCGGATGGATGGCATGGACGATGACGACTGGCTGTTTCGCGCCGAGAGGGGCGGGAACCTGTGTACGAACACGTGGCGGACGCGATCAGAGAGCTGCGCGCCGAGCGGCTGAAGGGCGCCTAGGCGGGGAGGTTCCGCGGCGTTTGTATGCATTTGTATGCGGATTGTTTTCGACGGAAAAAATAAGCCCTTGAAAACCTAATGTTTCCAAGGGCTCCGGTCGGGCTGACAGGATTTGAACCTGCGACATTCTGCTCCCAAAGCAGACGCGCTACCAAACTGCGCTACAGCCCGTTCCTGCTCGCTTTCAGCGAACCCGCGTCGCGGAATCGCATCATGTGAACACGAGTTTCTATTATAGCGTATGGTTGGACAACGACAGGCTTACAATAGCGTTTCGGAGGGGAGAGTGGCATGGGACGTCATCAGCAGGCTGAATCATCGGGCATTATCTCCTTTGTAATATGCGCCATCATCGCTTGGTTCATCATGAACGCTTACATGCAGTTCGCTCCCGCCATTTGGCGTGTCACGCAACGACTGTTCACTGTCTGCTCGGGAATCGTGGCAGGATGCGGTGTTATATCATTCAGTCTGGGTTATGCACGAAAATCACGCTCGTTGACGCTCAAACATGGTTGGACTATTCCTGTCCGTCGTATTTTCGAGATCCTCGCGCTTTCCGTGGTGTATGCCTCGACCATTTTCGTCATGTCGTTCATGATGTTGTCCATCATCAACAACATGATGGGCATCCGCACGCTGAAAGGCTATCTGCCGATCCTATGCGCGGCCATCGCAGGCGTTGTAGGCTATATCACTTTCGTACAGGCGGAACTTATGAACGCCAAAACGATCGCTTCCCTACTGCCGTTTTTCGTGGTGTCTGGCGTGAGCATCGCAGGATTGACGTCCGACGATCCATACTGGTACAACAATAATTTCTCCCAACTGGGCGACCGTACGACGTTCGCCGCACGTATGTTCAATTCGACGCTGATGCTCGCGGGCATCTGCATTGTGATCATCAGCTATTTCGCCGTTTCCGAGCTCATCACCACGTATCGTCTGCAATTGCAGTATCTGGATTCCAACTCCATCAATGAAACGCCGAAGCATTTCCGTACAAGGATTCTGCTGCTGTCGATCATGTTGGCGTTGGCCGGCATCGCCTTCGTAGGCATCGGCATGTTCCGTTACACGCCGCATCCGATTTTGCACAACGTGTTCGCCCGCGGCCTGCCATGTTTGATGAGCGTGCTGATGATTGCCCTGCCTTGGCTTGCCCCGCAACTTTCAAAGATCGTATACGTGGTTTCCGATCTTGCGATTGTGATTGGCGCTTATGCCGGATTCCAATGGCTGAGCGGGCATAACACGCTGACGAACGTGGAGGCGTTGGCCGGCATGATGTTCCTTGGCTGGTTCATCATTTTCTCGCGTCAGATTGCCGCCATCGAAGCGGACCGCGTGCAGACGCAGCTGGTACTGGCACAATCCGAGAGGCCCCGCTCCGTCGAGGATCTTGCGGAAGTCAGCGAAACTGTTCCCGACACTGTTTCCCGGCTTGCTTCAGAAGTCTAAAAAACGTAGCTGGAAAACAGCGTCGAAAAAACAATCAGAAATTGTAACGTCCGTTGGACGGCTTCTTGTCGCTCATCAACAGCAGGAAGCTTCTTGATTGCGCAGTAATCGCAAAACCAGCCTCATAATTGAGTTCTGGCCCCTTTGGATTATGCGTGTCGACAATTAGACGCCATTTCTTGCCATATTGCTCATCGGGCAGGGTGAACATGATCGGCTCGTAATGCGCGTTGAAAATCAGAATGAAATCATTGTCGACCATCTGATTGCCGTACCAGTCGGTTTCCGGAATATCGGAACCGTTCAGATAGATCATCACGGTGAAAGCGTGTGTGTTCGACCAGTCGTCCATATCCATAATGGAGCCGGTGTGATCCATCCATTCGACCTGCGGAATCGCAGTGCTGTCGTCTCCCTGCTCGCGACCGGAGAAGAAGCGGCGGCGATGCAGCACAGGATGCTCAAGCCTCAAATGAATCAGCTTCGATACGAATTCGAGCAGATCCTTCTGATCCTCGTCCAAATCCCAGTTCGTCCAGGAGATCGCATTGTCCTGGCAGTAGGCGTTGTTATTGCCCTGCTGGGTGCGCGCCACTTCGTCGCCGCCGCAGATCATCGGAATGCCTTGACTGAGCAGCAGTGTGGCGAACATGTTGCGCATCTGCTGTTGACGAAGCTCGTTAACATCCTTGATGGTCGTAGGACCTTCGACACCGCAGTTCCAAGAACGGTTGTTGCTTTCACCATCGCGATTGCCTTCGCCGTTGGCCTCATTATGCTTCTCGTTGTAGCTCACCAGATCGTTCATGGTGAAGCCGTCATGCGCGGTGATGAAGTTCACGGATGCGACCGGTCGGCGGCCGTTGACCTGATACAGGTCGGAACTGCCCATAAGTCGGCTGGCGAATTCCGGCAAGGTAGACGGCTGTGAACGCCAGAAGTCGCGCACGCAATCACGATAGCGGCCATTCCATTCGGACCAGCTGGATGGGAAGCCACCCACCTGGTATCCGCCGGAACCCAAATCCCATGGCTCGGCGATCAGTTTGACGCGGGAGATGACCGGATCCTGCTCGACGATGTCGAAGAATGCAGATAGTTTGTCGACTTCCTGGAACTGACGCGCCAATGTAGCCGCAAGATCGAATCGGAATCCGTCGATGTGCATTTCAGTGACCCAATAGCGCAGACTGTCGGTAATGAGCTGCAACGCGTGCGGCGAACGCATGAGCAGCGAGTTTCCGGTGCCTGTGGTGTCGAAATAGTGTCTGCGGTCGTTGTCTACCAAACGGTAGTAGGCTCCGTTGTCGATGCCTTTGAAGCTGAGGGTCGGTCCGCGGTTGTTGCCTTCGGCAGTATGGTTGTACACCACGTCGAGGATGACTTCCATGCCGGCACGATGGTATGCCTTGACCATGGATTTGAACTCGTTGACCTGTTCGCCGCGCTGACCGGAGCTGGAGTAGGCGTTGTGCGGGGCGAAGAAGCCGATAGTGTTGTATCCCCAGTAGTTGCTTAAGCCTTTTTCCTGCAGGAAGCTGTCGTTGACGAACTGGTGAATAGGCATGAGTTCGATGGCTGTGACGCCCAGCTTTTTCAGGTATTCGATTACGGAGGGGTAGGCCAGTCCCGCGTAGGTTCCGCGAATGTCCGGCGGCACGTCCATGTTGAGGTTAGTCATGCCGCGTACGTGGGCTTCGTAAATTACCGAATCGTGGTATGAGATGTTCGGATGCTGGTCGTTGCCCCAGTCGAAATAGGGGTTCACCACGGCCGCTTTCATGGTGTGTGCGGCCGAGTCGAGCGTGTTCATGCTGGTAACGTCGTCAGGGCTTTTGAACCAGTACGAGTAGAGGCTTTCATCACCGTCGATGTTGCCTTCGATGGCTTTAGCGTAAGGATCAAGCAGCAGCTTGTTCGGGTTGCAGCGCAAGCCCTGCATCGGGTCGTACGGGCCGTACACACGGTAGCCGTAACGCTGCCCCGGTTGGATTCCGGGCAGATAGTTGTGCCAGACGTACGAGTTCTGCTCGGTCATTTCGATTCGAGTTTCGTTGTCTTCCTCATCGAAAAGACAAAGCTCGACCTTTTGTGCCACTTGGGAAAAGAGGGCAAAATTCACGCCGGCGCCGTCATAGCTTGCGCCGAGCGGATACATCGATCCGGGTCTGATTTGCATGATTCAAGTATCTCACGTTTCAGACCTTAAATCGCGATTTCGTGTTGTTCGGCGATTATTTTTACGATTCGAAAGAACTTTTGACTGTATTTTGCCGGTTTCGCCGAATTTGCTCGTGAAGAATGGCAATCATGGAATTGGATGCGGTGATGCGAACGTCGCGCAGCCGCCGCCAGGAAACCCACGCCGATTCGACATGCTCGTCGCCGTCGAAGTGACGTTCGACGGGGCGCCATGAACGCAGGTGAAGCACCATGATGTTAGCGAGCTCGTCGGTCATGCCTTCGGACGAGTAGAACTGACCCACATGGTCGAATTCGATACCGTCATGCCCGGTGGGTTCCACACCGGTCTCCTCGCGAAGTTCGCGTAACGCGGCCTGTTCCACGTCCTCTCCCCCATCGATGAGACCTGCTGGAAGGCCATAGGCGAAAGCATCGCAACCGACACGATATTCTCGTTCGATCAGGTACCGGTCGTTCGCGCAATCGTGCACCAGCATGACCACGCAAGGCGCGTGACGCATCACCTGCCGACGAATCACCGTTCGCCCGCCACCACGCATCGGTAATGCGATCCGCATGTCGTCGACACCGAAGATGGCACCCTGATACACGTGGTTGCTATCAAGCACCGTGACCGTACCGGACATGTCCACGCCATCGCTGGATTCATCCAGCAATACGTCCATCTGGGTTTCGTCTACCGTCTCGTCACACATGACGTGTCATCGTTCCTGTCCGCTTGAGGGGATCACCATGTTCCATGGATCGGTGTTCATGGAAATCCAACGCACGTAGGGAGTGTCGCCGGTCGCGGACGCGATCGCCTGAGGAACGTCTTTCATCGCATACTGGAACCACATGGATTCGATGGCGCTATGCGGAGTGTTGATGAATGCAGGACGCACATGTTCATCGCCATGACCCAGAACGATGCCGGAAGCGCGCATGGAAGCCTCATAGCGGGCCTGTTCAATGGCGTCCGTTACGGGATGATGCCTCAGATCGCTGGTTACATACACGTCGGCTCCGGTCGCACGCACCTCATCGAACAGCGAATCACCGGATCCCGGCAATACCGCCACCGTATTGACGGGAGCGTCCAGATCACCGCAAACCTGCACGCCAAGTTCGGTATACGGCAGCACGTCAGCCACACGGCGGGCGAAATCACGCAGCATCACAGGCTCGGCAAGCCGCCCGACACGTCCCAGACCGACCGGATGCTCGGCGTTCGGATCGTCGATGGGCACGAGCGGACGCTGGTCCACCAGACCAAACATGTCAGCCGCAGCCATGCCGACACCACGATATGCTGCATCGGCATTCGTATGCCCCACCCACAGCGCGCATCCGGCACGATTGAGCTTGCGCACGATCTCACCGCGGAAACCCAATCCCGACACCGCATGAACGGAACGGAAGAACAACGGATGGTGGCAGACCAGCAAATCAACGCCCCCGGCAATCGCCTGATCAACCACCGCCATAGAGGGATCAGCCGCAAAAGCGATATTGCGCACAGGCTGACGCAAGTCACCCACGATAAGACCAGGCTCATCCCACTGTTCCGCATAGCGAAGCGGATATAGCGTTTCCAACACATCAACGACCTGGCTTAACGCAGCCATCGCAACCTCCTCATCATCCGCGACTTCATATACGTGGCATCATCGCACGGCAACCGACATGTCCCAAACAGGCGGCATCAGTGCGCGGCAAGCTGCCAATCCGAACCAATACCCGTGGAAACATCCAGCGGAACCGCCATGTCAACCGCATGCTCCATGGCATCCTTCACCAACGCGGTGGCCTGCTCCGCCTCACCCGGCGCAATCTCCACCACAAGTTCGTCATGAATCTGCAGAATGATACGGCTGGCAAGACCAGACTCATGCAACGCATCATCAGCCCGAATCATGGCGATCTTCATAATGTCTGCGGCGGAACCCTGAATAGGCGCATTCAGCGCAGCACGCTCCGCAGCGTCACGTACCGCACGATTCGGCGACTTCAGCCCCGGGAAATACCTACGACGACCATAAATCGTCTCCGTATACCCCTTTTCACGGGCCGTAGAAACCAACGACTCCAAATACTCATGGACCTTGCCGAACGTCGCAAAATACTGCTGCTTCAATGACTCGGCCTCACCCGGCTTAATGCCAAGCTGCTGCGAAAGCCCATACGTGCTCAACCCATACGCCAAGCCATAGCTCATCGCCTTAACATGACTGCGCTGATCAGACGTAATCTCATCAACAGGAACGCCATACACCAAGCTCGCCACATACTTATGGAAGTCCCTACCGGAACGGAACGCCTCAATCAGCGCCTCATCACCGGAAAGGTCGGCCATAATACGTAACTCGACCTGAGAATAATCCGAACTCAGCAACGACTCAAAACCCTCACCGGGCACAAAAGCCGAACGAATCTCACGTCCAGCCGGATCGCGATTCGGGATGTTCTGCAAATTCGGATCGACCGAGCTCAATCGACCGGTCGCGGCCACAGTCTGCTCAAACGTCGTATGAATGCGTCCGTCAGACCCGTTGGTCGCATCGATCAACGTCTGCACAATCTGCTTGAGCTTGTTCTTTTCGCGATGCAGCAACAATGCGTCAAGGAACTGGCATGCGCCGTCATTATCATACGAACGATCGCGCAACGCCTGCAAAGCCGCCGCATTCGTGGTATACGAACCGGTTTTGGTCTTCTTCGTGGGTTTCAAACCCATATCCTCAAACAGGATTTTCTGCAACTGTTTGGGACTTTGCAGATTCACACGCTCGCCCGCATACTGCCATGCCGTTTCCTGTGCATGATTCGCATCGGAGGCAAGCTGCTCACGCATGTTCATCAGCCTGTTCATGTCGACTTGCGCACCGGCATGTTCCATGCCATAAAGCACACGAGATACTGGAATCTCCACGGATTCCAACAAGGCGAACTGTTCACGCTGATCCAGCGAATTCGCCAGATTTCGCGCCAGCAGCCCCACAATCGCCGTGTGGCGCGGAAGCTGGTCGTCTTTCCGCTGCACGGATTCTTCAGGCTCGTCGAAATCAAGTGTTCCTTGCGTCGCGCTTTCGGGCTGCTCCTCGATATGCAGGTCCAAGAAATGAGCCGCCGCCTGTTCCAAAGTGTCTGCATGGAAATCGGGATGGACCAGATACCCGGCAAGTTTGGTATCGAACAGCGGTTCCGGCAGTTTCACGCCGGTGCTTCCCAACAGATGGGACTGTTCCTTATAGCCATGCACCACCATGGATTGGTGGTATTCGTCAAGTAACGTTTGCAGTTGTGATGCCATATCGCGATCAATATGATTGATGCGAATCGCTTTGCCTTGCGATGCGATCATCAGCGACGAATAGGCCGCGTTCCCCGGCTTGCTTGCGCCTTCCACCTGCAACACCCATGAACGGGCCACGGATTGCGCGCACTCCTTCGTATGATCAATGGCGAAACCGGAAGGAGTTGTTTTCGGCGCGGTTTCTCGCTCATCATGCAGATGCTTGTTCGTCGCCTGCAGACTGGATTGCGCCCATGATTCCAGCGCTTCCGGCGAATCAATCGTTTCGTATTCGGGTATTTCCAGTTTGCTGGACTCGTCTTGCGGCACGAGATTGTTCGTAGGCTTGCCTGCGTTGAATGTTCTTAGCACACGGTTTTTGGTACGAATGCCGAATTCAAGCTTGGTGAACAGTTCGTTCAACTGGTTGGCATCCACCTGACCGAAGGTCAGGTCTTCAATGGACACGCCAAGGTCGAGGTCACGCACCAGGGCGTTCACAGAACGGTTCAGCTTAACCTGGTCGATATTGGCCCGCAGTGCCTCGCCTTTTTTGCCGCCGATCTCGTTGGCGTGCTCGATGATTTGTTCAAGCCCGCCATACAGGTTGATCCACTTGGCTGCAAAGCCATCACCCACGCCTGGAACGCCTGGAATGTTGTCAGCAGTTTCGCCGCGGAGCGCCGCCAAATCCGGGTACTGTTCCGGGGTGACATGGTATTTCTCCACTACCGCATCGGGAGTCATATGTTTCAGGTCTTTGAAATGATGCCCCGGATACAGCACGGTGATGTTGTTGTTGATGAGCTGGAACGCGTCACGGTCGCCAGACAATACCAGCGTGCGATAGCCAGCTTCGTCTCCCATGCTCGCCAACGTGCCGATCACGTCATCACCCTCATATCCGGGTTTTTCGATGAACGTGACGCCCAACGCATCAAGCATCTGTTGAATCAGAGGCAACTGCGTGAGCAGATCTTCCGGAGCCGCATCTCGCGTGCCTTTATACTGCGGCAGCATCGTATTACGGAACGTGCCGCCTTTGACGTCGAAAGCGACGGCAAGATGATCGGGATGCTCTGCATCGATCACTTGCGACAGCATAGTGGCGAAACCCCAGACGGCATTGGTTGCCTGGCCTGCGGATGTACTGAAATTCTCTACGGGCAAGGCAAAAAAAGCGCGGAACGCCAGGGAATGGCCGTCAACGACCAATAGCGTCCCGCGTGAAGTGCCTTCCACAGTTGCTGTGTTAGCGCTCATCCTCTGCTTCCGACTTCTGATCACCATACTTGGCAATGATGGCCATGGCCAAGCGCTTCTTCGGAATGCGCTGGTCCATGGAGGTCTTCTGAATCCAACGGAATGCGCCTTGCTCGGAGAAATCGGCCTTGTCCATAAGCAGGCCCTTGGCACGGTCGACGAGCTTACGCTCCTCGAGGGTTTCCTCAGCCTTCTTCAGCTGCTCTTCCGCCTTCTTGAGACGCTCTTCGGTTTCATGCAGTTTGGATTCGCTGCGCTCCACATTGTCGAGCAGATCGTTGATTTCGGTGAAACGGCCCATGGCCACTTCCAAAGCCGGCAAGAGCTTGGACTCCTCATACGGCTTGGTAACATACGCCATGGCACCGGCGCCGGTAGCCTTCTTCACCAGATCGGACTGGGAGAATGCCGTAAGCATAACAACCGGGGCGATGTTCTCGTCGCAGATGATACCCGCCGCCTCGATGCCGTCCATACGAGGCATCTTGACATCCATGCACACTACACTCGGACGGAACTTGCGAGTCAGATCAACTGCCTCTTCACCGTTAGCGGCCTCGCCCACAACCTCGTAGCCATTATCTTCCAGCATGGCAACCAAATCCATACGGTTCACGGATTCGTCTTCGGCCACGACGACGGTACGCTTGCGCGGCTTCTCCTCTTCGAGGGGCCGCTCAGGCGCTGCGGCAGCCTGAAGTTCATCGTCGGTGAGCACTTCGTCCGGTTCCGTGGTCTTTTCTGCAGACATGTCGGTCTCTTTCCACTGTCACACCCAAAGCCGGCCTTGCACGCCCCAACTCACTTCCGGAATGATTCGATGCAGTTACTTGCAATCGTTCGGATTCTGGGAATTCTCAGCTTTTCACAGCCTTGATTCACCTTTCATAACACAAGTTGAAACGAACCGGCTATCTTCCTTGTACTTTCATGGATGATACTAGCAGAAGCCTACAAGCGCGTGTTGCAGCAATCCTCATTCCTGCCTTGCATATCAAGCTAGAAAATTCAGGAAATATCGCAATCTTGCAAAGTATCTTTCAGGGAATCATGTTTCAATGTCACCTTGTTTATACTGGGCGTATGAGTAGCACTTTCACTATCAGAGATATTGTCAATGAAGACGCAACGGCATCAGTCAGCGATTACGGTGCGCATGTGCTTTCCTGGGCACCTGCCGGCGAACAGGCTGTGGTTTGGCGACCAAAGGCGATTTACCTTAAGGAAGGCACTGCCATCCGTGGTGGTGTTCCCATTATTTTCCCCTGGTTCAATTCCGGTTTCGAAGGCGGCCATGTGGCTTCGAAGACACCCAAGCATGGTTTTGCCCGCAATAGTTTCTGGCATTATGACGAGGAAGGTTCTTCCGATACCTTGTTGCGCTATACATTGGATTCCAGTGAGATCGACGCAGACATACTTTCCCAGTTTGTTTCTGGCCTGAATCCTCAATTTCATGCCGTTTACACCATTGAGGTCGGCCGTGAATTGACGATGTCGCTTACCGTATATAACGATGGCGACGAGCCATTGTCTTACGAAGAGGCACTGCATACGTATCTGCAGGTTGGCGACGCCGAACGGTCGCAGGTGTGCGGACTGGAGGGCGCGGACTATCTCGATACCGTATTGGATGGCGATCCGCGTTGCAGCCAAGGTGATGAACCTGTGACCTTCCAAGGCATAGTTGACCGCATCTACTATTCGACGGATACGCTTGAGCTGCGCGACCCCGTGTTACAGCGCACCATCATTGTCTCCAAGCAGGGCGCAGCACAGACCGTGGTATGGAATCCGGGAGAGCAAGCCGGCAATGCCATCGGAGATTTGAGCGACGGCGAATGGCGTGGCTTCGTGTGCGTGGAAGCGGTCAACAATCGTGATTGCGCAGTCGTCGTGCCTCCACACGATTCGCATACGCTGCAGCAGACCTTGGCTGTAAAACACTGAGTGACCGGCGGCCTCAGTCGTTTAGACTGTCGCCGAAGGCGCTTGTCTTCGCTATGAACGCAGAAAAAGGCCATCCAAGACGACCTTTTTCTTCACGGGACCAGTACCAGAAATTGAAAACGTATACCCTTGGTGGGATTCATTTCCAATGCTAGTATTGCTTCCGTAGGCACGGGGGTGCCGGCATGAGCTGGCTGAGAACATACCCGTTGAACCTGATCCAATTCACATTGGCGGAGGGAGTGTGACATCATCATGAGCAATGATGCGTTGAACATGGATATCAATCAACAGCTTGTCCTGGTGACGGGTGGAGCGCGTGGTCTTGGTGAGGAGATCACCAAATCGGTGCTCGCCCATGGAGGCAGCGTCGTCATCAACTACTACAGGAGTAGGGAACGCGCCCAAGCCATCGCCGATGCCCACCCAGGCAAGGCATGGGCCATCCAGGCGGACGTGACCGACCGCGCCTCGGTGGACGGGCTTTTCGCCGAGGCGGAACGATCGGCGGGGCGTCCGATCACCAGCGTGGTCAATAACGCTCTTGTGGATTTCTCGTTCGACGGCGATGCCCGTCCGAAGGCCGAAGACATCAAATTCGAACGATTCGACCAACAGTTCCGCGGTGCCGTGGGAGGTGCCTTGAATGTGATCCAAGCCGCATTGGATGGTTTTGACCGCAATGGCGGCGGACGAATCGTGAACATCGGGACGAACCTGTTCCAGAATCCCGTGGTCCCATATCACGACTACACGGCCGCGAAGGCCGCGCTGCTGAGCCTGACGCGCACCTTCGCGGCTGATCTGGGGCCGAAGAACATCACCGTCAACATGGTCTCGGGTGGTTTGCTGCGCGTGACGGACGCCAGCGCCGCGACTCCTGAGGCGGTGTTCGATGGTATCGCGGCAGGTACGCCGCTCGGTCACGTGACCACGCCCGCCGAATTCGCGGATGCGGCCCTGCTGTTCCTGAGCCCGTTGTCTCGTGCGGTGACCGGCCAGAACCTCGTGGTCGATGGCGGACTGGTCAAGGACTGACCAGCTCATAATCCATTAAAAAAGGCATGTAAAGTAAGTGGGCTCATCCATCAGGAAGAGCCCACTAAATGAATCAGTCCATATGAACGGCATCTCACGGATGCGAGACAACTCCCTTCTTGCTGATTTCTCCTAGCCATTCAAGAGATGGCTTCGGTAATCGCTCGAACGTGTTCTTATCCCAACCAACAAGACCGAATGTAGGCGTGAACGAGCCCCACTCGTAATTGTCCAGCAGCGACCAGTGCAGGTAACCAAGAACGTCGATTCCCTCCTCCATTGCGGAATGTAATCCTGCCAAGGCATCAAACGTGTAGTCAATGCGACGAGAGTCGTTCGTCGAGGCAAGCCCGTTTTCGGTAACGAATATCGGCGTCTGTCGGGCGACTTCCCATGTATGCCGCACAGCTATGCCGAGAGCCGGAGGGAAGTATTCCCAACCTGTAAGGGTACGTTCCACCTCATCAGCAACTGGCACCGGACCATCTTTGCCGATAAAAGTGCGCAGGTACGCTTGCACGCCGACGAAATCATCACCTGCGGCCGCTTCCGTGAAGAAATCTTCTCGCGGGTATTGATACTCTTTCATTTCGGATTCGCAGCCGGGCATCGCATGAAAAGCCTGGCATGCGATGGTCCATCCTGACTTTACTTTTGGCAAGGCAGTCAGAACGTTGCGGGCCTTTCGATGCGCTTTCACGAGCATTTCCGAAATCTTTGGATCGGGCGCGGGCAATGAGGATGCCACGAAATCAGTGCCTTCGGTTCCTCCTCTGGTCAGCGCCACCATATTGGGTTCGTTGATGGTGCACACCCACACTACGTCATGCAGGATGGGCAGCGCATATTCCACGTAGCGGGCAAAGTATGCATCGGCGTCCGGCTTTAGCCAGCCTCCCTGTTTGGCGAACCATAGAGGAAGCGTCATATGGCTGAGAGTAACCATCGGCTCAACACCGTATTCCTTACAGGTGTCGATCATCTTCCGATAATGCAGCAGCTGTGCCTTAGAGAAACATCCTTGCTCCGGTTCGATACGAGCCCATTCCAACGAGAAACGGTACATGCTGAGCCCGGATTCCGCTAGGATTCGGATATCCTCCTCATACCGGTTGTAACTGTCCGCCGCGTCTCCGGATGGTTCATGAATGTCTGTGTTTTCGGCATGCTCACGCGCCCACCAGTCGCTGCCAACGTTGTTGCCTTCGATTTGGTGCGCCGCCGTTGATGCCCCCCAGATGAAGTTATTGGGGAAACGATATTCTTGTTCTTGATTCATGTCTTTTTCTCCGTTATTTGATGCCTGTCATCGCCACGCCTTGGATGAAGTAGCGTTGCAGGAATACGAAAAGCAGCAGGATTGGCGTGATGACCAGCACCGCGCCTGCAAGCAGGACGCTGTAATTGGTCGCGTTTTGTCCCGTGGAGTACAGGGACAATGCAACTGGCAACGTGTACATGTTTTCGGACTGTGCCGCCACCAAAGGCCACAGGAAGTTGTTCCACGATGACAGGAACGTCAGGATGGACAGTGTTGCCAGTGGCGGAGCGCATTGCGGTAGCACGATCTGGAAGAAGATGCGCAGCTCTCCCGCGCCGTCTACTCGAGCGGCCTCCATCAAGGCATCCGGAATCCCCGCGATGAACTGCCTCATCAGGAAGATTCCAATAGGCTGGCATAGGAACGGCAGTATCAAAGCTGCGTAGGTGTTGGCCAATCCCATGTTTGAAATGCACACGAACAGCGGAACGAACGTCGCGACGCTCGGCACCATCAAGGTGACCATGACCGCGCCGAAAAGGATGTTCTTGCCGGCAAAGTTCATTTTCGCCAAAGCGTATCCGACCATGGAGCAGAACACCATGTTTCCAAGCACCGTGATCACGGCAACGACCATGCTATTTGTGAAATAGTTGCCAAAATCCAGTTGGGTGAACCATTGGGTGAAGTTCGCAAGGCTCGCATGCTCCGGCAGGAGTTTAGGCGGCTTGGCGAGAATCTCCTTCTGGGTCTTCAATGAACCCAAGGCCATCCAAAGGAATGGGCAGATCCAGACGAGGCCGACGACCGACAAGACGCAATATGATAGACCTCGTCCTTTTAGAAATCGTTGCCATAGCGACGGTTTATTGTCGGGAATGACGGCAGAAACAGCTGATGCCGGTGCACTCATTGCGTTTCTCCTTAATCTTCTTTGAGGATCCGGGACTGCAGTACGCTCACCAACGCGATGATGATGAACAACACCCAGCTGGCCGCTGAGGCGATACCGTACTGGCCAAAGCCAAACTTCTGATAGATGTAGTAGGCAGCCGACAGGGTCGAATCGAGCGGACCGCCTTGTGTCATGACGAAGGATTCTTCGAAGAACTGCAGATAGGCCACCGACAGCAGTACCGCGCCAAGCAGTATCGTTGGCTTGAGCAACGGCAGGGTGATGCTGCGGAACGTACGCCATCTGCTTGCGCCGTCGATAGCTGCCGCTTCCTTGAGCTCTTCCGGAATGGCCTGCAATCCAGCCAGGAAGATAATCATCAGAGTGCCCATGTTGCGCCAGATGGTCATGACCATGAGCGCTGGCAAAGCATATCTCGTATCATGCAGCCAATCCGGACCGTTGATTCCGAATACTGCGAGCAACGAATTCAACAGGCCATCTTCCTGCAGGATGTATCGCCAGACCACGGAGACAGCGACCACGCTTGCGACGACAGGCGCATAGAACAAAGCTCGAAAGAAAGCGTTGAGATGCTTTGAACCACTGTTCAACGCGACCGCGAAGGCCAGCGCGATGACCATAGTGAAGGGTAGTCCCACCAGCACGAAGATGCCGGTCACACCTAGTGAATGGATGAATCGTGGATCCTGGAACAGTGTTATGTATTGGGAGAGCCCCACGAAGTTCACATTGAACGGCGTGCGCAGGTCGCGGGAGGTGATGTCCGTGAAGGACATTGCCATGGATGTGAGAAGAGGGATTAGCATGAATACGCAGAAAATGACCACGAATGGCAGAGCGAATCCCCATGCAAGGATTGTTTGACGGCGGCGAAGGGTCTTGCCCGAACCCTTCGCCGTTGCCTTGATGCGCTTATGCATCAGTTGCCCATTCCAATCGAATCGGCCTCAGACTGAAGATTCTTCAGTCCCTCGTCGACGGAAAGCTGACCCTTGTTAATCTGTTCAAGGATACGATCAGCCGCGGAGGAGACCTGCGCCCACGTGGACACCGCCGGAGGAGCCATGGTGTTCTTCAGCTGGTCACCGAACGCCACAAGCTTCTCATCGCTTGCAAGGGCATCGTTTTCCCAAGCTTTCTGGGATGCGGGAAGATCGGACGAAAGCTGGTACCACTTTGTTTGGATGTCAGGCTGGCTCGCCCACTGGATGAACTTCCATGCCGTCTGCTTGTTCTTGGAGTCCTTGAACACGACCAGATCGCTGCCTCCCACGAATGAGGTCGCGCCATCCGAAGAATCATCCATCGAAGGCAGCACCGCGGTCGCGTACTTGGATTCGAATCCGTCTCCGCCGAGTTCGTTGATCTGACTGACCGCAGCTGGCCCCTGAAGTTCCATTGGGGTATCACCGGAAACGAAGTTCGCAATGTCAGCACCCGAGCTCACATCCGCATTAACGTTGGCGATGCCATCTTTGTAGAGCCCCGTGGTGAAATCCAGTGCCTTCTTAATACCGTTGTCGGTGAAGGTCCACTTCGTCTGGCCCTTATCAGTCAAATTCGCGCCGGCGGAATACGAGAACGGAAGCGTTCCGATGAAGGCATCGGTGCCGGAAGGATTGAGATTGAAACCGTATTTGACGCCATCGACCTTCTGCATATCCTGAGCCATCTGCTTGAGATCATCCCAGGTCTTCGGAGCCTCAGTCCAGCCAGCCTGTTCCGCGATGTCGGTGCGGTAGTACAAGACGCGCGTGTCAACGTACCAGGGGACGCCTAGCTGCTTCCCATCCACCTGGCCCGCTCCAAGCGGACCTTCGGAGAAATCACTGGTATCGAAATTGCTTGGAACCTCAGAGAATGAATTGGAGAAATCCGCCATCCATGTGGTACCCATCTGAGCCACATCCGGGCCATTTCCCGCGGCGATCGCGGTCTGCAGTTTGTCATGCGCGGAAGACCACGGAATGGCCGTCACCTTAACATGGACCTCCGGATTTTCTTTCTCGAAATCCTTGACGAAATCACCAAGAAGATCACCCTCATTACCCATCGCCCAGACGGTAAGATCGCCCGTTGCCTTGCTTGAATCGATAATGGTCACGGCATCGGATTCGGATGTTGCGCCATTGTCTGATCGGCCGCATCCGCCCATGCCGACAACCATGGCAAGACTGGCTGTAATAGCCAACGCAGACACACCTTTTGTTCTCTTCATTTCGTTCCTCCTTGAACCTTATTTTCTAACAATCTATGCGCTTAGATTGTTAGAATAATTAAAGCGCTTAGATTTTGGTTTGTCAAAGCCGACGCGCCGTAAAATCTAAGCGCTTAAATTTTTATTAATCCAACATAGACAAAGCTCACCCGGCGCAACCACAGCTCTCCCGTGGAATCAACCGAACCGGAAGCACTTCCGTCACAGACTCATCCCATGGCTTGCCGTTCCGTTCGTCGAGAAGCCGAGCGGCCATCCTGCCCATAGCCTCCATCGGCTGGCGCACTGTCGTCAAGCTCGGCTTCATGAGTCGTCCGGCCAGAATACCGTCAAACCCCGTGACAATAACGTCATCCGGCACGCTTAGCCCCGCATCCTCCAAAAGCTGGAGCACTTCAAACGCGGTCTGATCGGTGCCGCATACCAAGGCACGTGGGACCTTCCCCATATTGATGGCTTCGCAGAGCCTGACCAGTCGCTCGTCAGATCCGGCCACGGAGTCATCCACGAACCATTCCATCGACTCCACTCCACGTTCGTGGAGATACTCATGAAACGCTTCATAACGCTTGGAAACATCCTCCGCGTTGAAGCCGCCGACAAAAGCGAGGGATGATATTTGATGGACATCAATCAAATGGTCCAACAGCTGATGCATTCCCGAACGATTATCACAAAACACATGGGCGGCAGGCAATTTCTTTTCACTGTCCATACTGATCAACACAATCGGCATGGTCTTGCACAGCAATTCAAGAGGAAGTTGGAGGTTGAACATACTTGGCATGATCGCAAGCCCATCGACCCGACCTGCTATATCGGTCACCGCCTGATGATCGTCTCGTCCCTTGGCCGCTCCCAAGAATAGACCCTGATCATGCTTCCAACATTCAAGCTCGAAGCCACGAAGCACTTCATCGACGTAGAGTGGATAGGTAAGTACGTCCGGCTCCGCAGGGACATCCTCACCCAACACGGACACATCCTCCGCACCGCTCCCCTGCGGCCGCTCAATAAGCATATCGAACGCATATATCCCTAATGCCCCATTACTCCCTCTAGCAAGTCCCCTCGCACTTCCACTCGGAATATACTCAAGTTCTTTTGCAGCTTGAAGAACTCGCTCTCTCGTTTTCGGCCGCACCTTGTCAGGCCGCCTAAAAGTGAAAGAGACTGTCGCGGTAGACACTCCCGCCTTTTCTGACACATCATAAACCGTTGCTCTAGCCATAAGAACATTCTAAGCGCTTTGAACCCGACCTATTCCTATCAGCGCCGATAATGCAGATTTACCCAATACATTTCTCAATATTTAATAAGACACAGTTACCAAACCATCCTGCAATATTCCGCACTTCAGTTTCGAATACCCGATTCCGACGGGCTTTCGCGGATCGAGACTGGGAGGGCAACGCCCCATAGCGGTCAAGGAGAAACCATGGGAAACGACCCAGACACGGAATTGGACAACCGGCGCAAGAGCGCGTGTGGACAGAAACAGCGTCACAGCCGTTGAGGAACAGGAATGAACATCAGAGGATACCGAGATCATCAGACGCACGGCATGGGTGAATGGACCGGAACGTTGGATCCACGACGAGATCCGCCCTCCGAGCACGGTGTCGAAGGATATCCGCGTCATGAAGTCCATCTGAGGGAAGTACAAGGCAGGCTGACAGAGCTCGCGCCATATGCTTTTCCCGGTGAAGAAACGCCCGAACGGGCCGAAAAAGCCAAGGAATACCGAAGCGCGCTGCGCGAACACCAACATCTGAGGGACGGATACGATCCATGGCTGTACAACATGCCTCCCTAGTACATCACGGATGGCATGACGATCTGATTTAAGAGCTCATTATATGAGCGTGAGGGCTCCTGGCTGTTCGACACTGATGAGGAAACCGTGGCAAGAATCACGTCATCGGGAACGAACGCCACGAAGTGTTCGCATACGAAAATGAGCCATCCACGAACAGTACCCGAACGCCGCAATGGACGCCGCCGCGAAAGCCATCCACCATCATTTGGACAAGATCATGGATTCTCAGGAACGCGCAAACCTATGTAACGTAGCCAAGGAGAACCTGAAGATAGCCAGCTCGCCCACACCCTTAAAACAAGAAATACTTAAATCCTCAGAACCGCAAATGCACACAATCTCTCGAAAACCGCATTCCACCAACCGGAACAGCAGGATGTACAAACTCTCCATACCAAACGTAAGACATTGAGCTATAATCGTCTTACAACAATCAGCAAAAGATGGAGGTCGAGATGACCATGACTTCAGTAACGGTCCGCGTGGACGACGCCACGAAAAAACAGGCTACGGCCATCGTGGAGGATCTTGGACTTGACCTGTCCAGCGTGACCCGCGCGTTCTACCGACAGATCGCCAGGGAGAACCGTATCCCGCTCAGCCTATCGAGGCAATCCATTCCGGCTGAGACCCTTGATGCGCTCGACGAGGTGCGCGAGAAGGCAGGGAAGGTTCCCCCACGCTTCAAAACCGCCGATGAAATGTTCGAATCGCTAGGAATCTGACCGTGCTGCAGATCGAATACACCAAAGCGTTCCAACGGGACATCAAACGACTGAAACGTAAGCATGCCGATTTTTCGGACTTGAAGGAGCTCATTCGGCTTGTCGCCGAGGATACCGACACAGCAAAGGAGACGTTGCGGCGTCGCCACCGCGCACACAGGCTACAGGGTGGCGACTGGGACGGCGTTATCGAATGCCATGTCGGCAACGCCGGCAACTGGCTCGCCATATGGATCAAAGAAGACGGCACCGCCTGGTTCCTGCGAACGGGAACGCATGCCGAAATCCTCGGTAGATGATGACATACGCGTTCCGGCATATCAATCGAACATCAAGAGGCAAAACAACATTGGGTGCGCATCGGTCTTGACAGGCGTGCGGGGACGCAGAGTAACCTACAATCTGGTGGATGGCAAGGTACTGAACTCCCACGTAACGGCACATGCGCCAGATGGGTTTTCAAAGAGAAAGCCGCGGCTAGAAATCTCCAACCACGGCTGTTCATCAATCCGGTGCCCCCGGTGGGACTCGAACCCACACTGTACAGATTTTGAGGCTGTCTCCTCTACCAATTGGGATACAGGGGCTTTCGCACAACTTGATTATGCTAACACAGAAAAGATGATTTTGCAAAGTCCTTGAGCGGTCGGCGTTTCGCACCATGTGCAACACCTTGATCGCAACCTGTCGCAGTCTGCAAATCGGCAACATATCAACATCATCCAAAAACAACGGGAGGGCTTCCATCCAAACGGACGGAAGCCCTCCTATTCGCTAATCAGTCAGTCACTGACCGAAATGCATCTCAGTCGCAAGCACCAACGGTGTGGACGTAGATGGAATCGGTGCGACCCGGCTGGTGCTCGCCCTGGGCGGAGCTCAGCACAACGATCTTGTCACCATCGGTGACCTTGCCGGCATCCTTCAGAATCTTATCGGTGAAGATCATCAGGTCCTTACGGGACTTGTCGTGGTAATCCTCATCGAGCAGGAAGGACTCGGTGCCCCAAGACAGAGCCAGCCAGTGATAGGTGTGCTCGTTGTTGGTGATGCCATAGATCGGGGTGGCCGGGCGTTCGCGGGACACGCGGTGCACGGTGGAACCGGTCTGGGTGTAGGCAACGATGGCCTTGGCGTTCAGCTTGTCAGCCAGATCCACAGCTGCGGAAGACACGGCGCCGGTGGAAGACATATCCAGGTTCTTCAGTTCCGGGATACGGTCGAAACCGTGCTCGGTGGCGAAGGAGGAGATGCGGCTCATGGTGCTCACGGTGACTGCCGGGTACTTGCCGACGGCGGTCTCGTTGGAGGTCATGGTGGCGTCGGCGCCGTCGAGGACGGCGTTGGCGCAGTCAGATGCCTCTGCACGGGTCGGGACCGGAGAATTGACCATGGAGCCAAGGA
>SKEW01000649.1_pt1 | contig 28656 bp, 19 predicted proteins | sample 4841441 | NCBI WGS metagenome assembly SKEW01 (sample SAMN11008799, study PRJNA524170) | human gut metagenome | isolation source: fecal sample from pouch patient p41 | place: Israel: Tel-Aviv | reverse complement strand
AAGACGGACTGGCAATCATTGACTATAAAGAAGTAGTACAAATACGCTCTTGAGTTCTCAAACCACCACCACTCACCCACCTCGAAGCACCCCAACCGGGGAACCACTCGCCGAGCGGCAGCGAAGAGTCAATTTACACGAAACCGGCCACCCACGCAACCCTGGCATGCGGAAACCGCAGGGAAACGTTGGAAACACAACAATCCCTCGGCGTGTCGAAAACGGCCTCCGAACGGCCGCACGGCCAGTCTAGAACACGAAAACAACGACCACGCGAACCAAAAACAAACACCAAACGACGCGTCACCAACCGACAAACGCAATGCAAATTGCATAGCCAACTCCATCACCGCCCAAAAAACGTCAGAAAAAGCTGTCAAAGCCGTGTCGGCAATCAACATAGACGGAATGAACCGTGGTATGCCTAATACATGAGCAAAAAGATTGCAGTATTGACGGGGGCGGGGATTTCCACGTCCGCAGGTATTCCCGACTTCCGCGGACCGGACGGTGTCTGGACCAAGCATCCTGAACAAACGAAAGTGTATGACATCGACGCATTCCTCGCCAATGAAGAAGACCGCGTGTATTCCTGGCGTTGGCAGAAGGAATCGCCCGTATGGAACGCGCAGCCGGGCACCGCGCACAAGGCGCTCGTCAAACTGGAACAGGCTGGACTGCTCACACTGCTCGCCACACAGAATTTCGACGCGCTGCACGAAAAAGCAGGCAATAGCAGCGACGTCATCGTCAATCTGCATGGCACCATCGGCACTTCGCACTGCATGAAATGCCATGCGAAATACGACACCGCCGACATCATGGCGAATCTCGACAACGAACCAGACCCACACTGTCATCGCAGACTGCCATATAGCGGCAATATGCCATGCAACGGACTCATCAAAACCGACGTGGTCTATTTCGGCGAGGCACTGCCGGACGGCGCGCTCGAAAAATCGTATCGCCTCGCGACGCAAGCCGATGAACTGTGGGTCATCGGATCCACACTGGAAGTCATGCCCGCGGCAAGCATCGTGCCTATGGCCGCACAGGCGGGAGTGCCGATTACCATTATGAACATGGGACGCACGCAATATGACCGATTGGCCGACCGGCTGATCCACGACGATATCGCCGTCGCCCTGCCCCAACTCGTCGACGAAACCATCGCCGCCGCACAATAAATATGAAAAATGGGATTCTGGATTCTGTAAATAGTAGCGAAATCCAGAATCCCACAATTGGCGCATCTTCAGTTCTTTGATATTTCGCAGGACTGCCGAGAATCTCCATAATTTCTGAATGTAGAAATCTTCTACATTCAAAGATTCATGCACCCAACGCAGTAATGGGAATCACGTAGATGCCATCTTCGCGTTGGTAGGCGAAATCTCCCACGCCAACAAGCACCGCCAAAAATTCCGGAGCACGCACTCGAGACTGCGGATTCTTCAGCAACTTCTCACGCAAACGAAGCAGATTCTTCGCAGCATCGTCAACTTTGCTTTGACTGGACTTGATTTCAATGCCAGCCCAACGACCATCAGTCAACTCAATAATGGCATCGCATTCCAAACCGGAATCATCGTGATAATACCGGACCGGCTCATCACCAATATCAGGCAGCGCACGGGCATACACCAGCAGGTCACGCACGCACAAGTTTTCAAAAAGGAAACCGAACGTCTGCCAATCCTCAAGCAAAGCACGCGGATTCACGCCAAGCACGGCGGCCGCGATGGAAGGATCGGCGAAATAACGGCGAGGCTTAGTCTGCAAACGCTTCGGAGAACGTGACGGAGGCACCCAACCGGGCACGCCATCAATCACAAACATGCGCTCGAACATGGCCACATATTCGCTGATTGTTCTTGGAGAAATGAAATCTTCAAGGTCTTTCTGAAGGTCTTTCTTCTGGGAATCATTCTGTTTGTCCGCGACATCGGAATCCAAATCCAACTCGGCACCATACATATCCAAACCAAGCGTTTTGAACGTGACGGACTGACTCACATTGCGAGACAAAGAACGCAAAAGACGGCGAGCAACTTCAGGATCGCGCCCCTGCCTAGACACCCCTTCGTTCAGCGTCAGGCGCGCATATTCACGAATGAGGATCTGCGCATCGGAAACCGGCAGATTCTGCGCTTCCGGCCATCCCCCTCTGCACACAAAATCGAACAGACGCTCCGTTGGCGTCTCCACTTTCGCAGGGTTGAAATCACCTTCAAACAAGGATGACAAACTCACTTCGCCCGTGGAATCGCCACTTTCGAAAAGCGACATCGGACTCATGCGAACATGCCCGATACGCCCAGCGCCCGTATGCTTCGGGCGCTTGTCATGCATGGGCGTGGAAGAACCGGTCAGCAGCCACTGCCCCTTCTCCCCCGGCTCGTCGTCAACCTTGTGGCGCACCTCGTCCCAAATGGGCGGAACCAGCTGCCACTCGTCAATAACATGCGGACGTTCACCCAACAGCATTAGCGACGGATCGGATTGCGCGGCCATAAGATTGTTACCGTGGTCAACATAAGTGATACTTGCCGCATGCTGACGTGCGGACCACGTTTTGCCGCACCATTTCGTTCCTGCGATTTCGACGGCACCGAAAATGCGCATGTAGCGTTCGATCTGCTGATCGACAATACGCGGGCGATAACCTTGCGGCTTGACCTGCTGATTGCTATTTTCCGTCATATCACATCTCGCTTCCATTCTCCGCACTCGTTACGCAACACCTGTTGCATGACTTCCGTACTTCTGCATAGTTTCCGTACAGATCCGCGCAGATCCGCACACTTCACAACACTGGCTCGGTTTCGTTGGCATTGCGTCGGTTTTGCTTGGGTGTTACCAAAATCCGAATTTTTGGATGACAAAAATCCGAATACTTCAACAACAATAATCCGAATTTTCCAACTACCAAAATCCGAATGTTCGGACAACGGAAATCCGAATGACGGAACAGCTGGCCGCGCAACAAAGCAACAAAGCAACAAAGCAACAAAGCAACAAAAAAGGGTCTTGGAGGGCTTCGCGACAATCAACAATCATCGCAAAGCTTTCCAAGACCCTTATTTGTTAAAGCTGGTACTGAAATCAGAAGAAATCAGTAGATGCGCTTGGGTTGGAAACCGGCTTCGCGCATCGCGTCAAGGATGCGGTCGATGTGCTCGGGACCGTTGGTCTCGACGGTGACGCCCAAGGAAACCGAATCGGTGTAATGGCTGGAAGCCTTGAACTGGTCATGGTCAAGCGCAATGACATTGGCACGCTGCTCGGCCAGAATCGTAGCCACCTTGACAAGCTGGCCCGGGGTATCCGGAAGCTCGACCTCAAAGTTCATGATGCGACCGCGGGCGATCATGCCCTTCTGAATCACCGCACTGATGGAGACGGTGTCCTCATTGCCGCCGGAAAGAATCGGCACCACCACATGCGGGCCCTTCGCCTCGGCGAACTTGCGTGAGCGCAGGTTGAGATGCTCAAGCGCAGCCAGAGACACGGCGCCAGCAGCCTCGACAACCAGCTTGTGCTTTTCGAGCATGAGCAGGATCATCTCGTTGATATCACGCTCGGTCACGGTGACGATGTCATCAAGGAATTCGTTGAGCAGCGCGAACGTGAGATCGCCCGGACGCTTCACGGCAACGCCCTCGGCGGACGTACGCACCTGGTCGGCGGCAACCACATGCCCAGCGGCCAGCGAGTTCTTCCACGCGGGACTGCCTTCCGGAATCGCACCAATCACGCGCACTTCCGGCTTGAACGTCTTGATGGCAAGTGCCACGCCGGCGCCGAGGCCGCCACCACCCAGCGGTACGACCACATCAGTGACGTTCGGCACGTCTTCGAGAATCTCGAGGCCAATAGTACCTTGACCACACAGTACCTCGTAATCGTCAAACGGCGGCACGTAAATCATGCCTTCCTTGTCGCTCAATTCCTGGGCGCGGACTGCGGATTCGTCGAATACCTCGCCGTACAGCACCACATCTGCGCCGTACGCCTTGGTGGCGTCAACCTTCAGCGGCGGGGTGATCTGCGGCATGCAGATCGTTGCTTTTGCGCCGCGTTCGCGAGCCGCATATGCCACACCCTGCGCATGATTTCCTGCGGAAGCGGTGACAATGCCGCGAGCAAGCTGCTCATCGCTCAAGGATGCGATCTTGTTGTACGCACCGCGAATCTTGAATGATCCGGTAACCTGGAGATTCTCAGGCTTGAGCAGAATCTCATGTCCAGTCATTTCGGACAGCACCTTGGACGGAATGATTTCCGTATGGCGTGCAGTGCCCTCGAGTCGTTCGGCGGCTAGTTTCAGTTCAGCTGCGTGATTGCGCTGCAATGCTTTGAGAACCTCGTTTTGTTCCATGAGCGTTATTGTAAGCGCACGTCTGCCGAAACTGCCTGATCATGCGGATTTTGCCATCAAAAGTGAGATTATTTGCGCAAATACTTGCAAAATTGAGATTGCTCACAAACGCAATCGGAGGCAATCAGAAATAATCGCAGTACAACAATCGCAATAAAAAGCGTTCGCACGATTCCGTGATGAATCGTGCGAACGCTTTGCAGAGAGTTTATAGGGAAAGATCGATTAGAGCTGAATCACGACTCCCTCCCAACGAGCAAGCTCGCCACGAGCGATCGATTTCACGCTATGCGCAACATCATAGGTGCTGAGCAGTGTTTGCGATTCCGCGACGCCATCGCCGAGCAGCTCCGCCACTTCTCCCGGCAGGCCGGCGGATTTATCGGTGAGGTTGACGACAACAAGAATCGTATCGTCACCGCTGGTGCGGGTGAAGGCATATACCTGCTCGTCATCGGCAGCAAGCAGATTCCACTCGCCCGTCGCGACGGTCGCGTTGTTGTGGCGCATGGCGATGAGCTTCTTGTAGAAGCCGTACACGGAATCAGGATCGTCGAACTCCTCGGCCGCGTTGATCTCCACATGGTTCGGATTCACGCCGATCCACGGTTCCGCCGCCGCATCGGGCGCGGTGAAGCCGGCGTACCTGGAAGCGTCCCACTGCATCGGCGTGCGCGCATTGTCGCGTCCGATGAGCGCGAGGGCCGCCATCATCGATTCCGGCGACTGGCACCTGGCCTCCTCCACGCGCTGGCGGTAGGCGTTGATGGCCTCCAAGTCGCGGTACTGGTCGAGGCTGGTGAAGTGGGCGTTGGTCATGCCCAGCTCCTCGCCCTCGTAGATGTACGGGGTGCCGCGGTGCATGTGCAGCAGCATGCCGAACGCCTTGGCGCCCAGCTCGCGCGACTCGCGGTCCGTGTCGTCGCCCCAACGGGACACGACACGCGGCTGGTCATGGTTGCAGAAGAACAGGCTGGCCCAGCCGGCATCCTTCACGGCCTCCTGCTGCGCGGCTAGGCGCGTGCGCAGGTTCCTGACTTCGAACGGCACGGTGTTCCACTTGGAACCTTCCTGGTCGATGCCCACATGGTCGAAGAGGAACAGCATATCAAGCTCACCGTTCTTCGGATCGGTGATGAACTCGTTGCGTTCCGGAGTGATGCCCGGCGCCTCGCCGACGTTCATGTAGCCCTCGCGTCCCTCGAACACCTCACGGCGCATTTCGGCGAGGAACTCGTCGAGCCGCGGACCATCGGAACAGAACGGGCTTGCGTTCGTGTATCCCTCTTCGCCTATCTCTCCTTCGGACAATTCCGAGTCGACCTCTCCAGGCAGCCGTCCGTGGCTATCGAGATGTTTCGAGATCAAGGTGATCACATCCATGCGGAAGCCGTCGATGCCGCGATCCATCCACCAGTTCATCATCCTGTACACGGCCTTGCGCACCTCCGGATTCTCCCAATTCAAATCCGGCTGCTTCCTGGAGAACTGGTGGAGGTAGTATTCGCCGCGCTTCGGATCGTACTGCCATGCGGAACCGCCGAAATACGACCCCCACCGGTTCGGCTCGGCGCCCGGAGTGCCCGGCTCATGGCCCGGCCTGGCCGGACGCCACCAATACCAGTCGGCATGCGGATCATCCTTGTCGCGGGAGGCCTGGAACCAGGCATGCTCGTCGGACGTGTGGTTGACCACCAAATCCATCACGATCTTCAGACCGCGCCTGTGCGCCTCGGCGAGCAGCTCGTCCATGTCCTCCAACGTGCCGAACAGCGGGTCGATGTCCTGATAGTCGGAGATGTCGTAGCCGTTGTCGTCCTGCGGGGACCTGTAGACCGGGGAAAGCCACACCACGTCCACGCCAAGATCGGCCAGATAATCGAGACGGCTGGTAATGCCTTTCAGGTCGCCGATGCCGTCGCCGTTCGTGTCCTGGAAGGAACGCGGGTAGATCTGGTAGACCACCGCGTTGGCCCACCACGGGTTCGGGGTCGCGCCGTTGGAACGCACGGCGTCGGGAAGAATGGAACGATTGAAATCAGTCATGTCGTGGAGCTCCTTTGCCTGACATTTGTTGGATTTTCGTTCGATCGTTTGCGACTGACTCTGCCCGTTTTTCAGCTCATGTCAGCTTCATGCAGAAGATCGATTTTGCCTACTCCCCTATGGTATGCAACCCTGTTTTTCTTTCTTTCTCGCGGCGAGTTTTGCAAAGCAAGAAAAGAATAGTTTCTGTCGAATATATTTCTTTCGAAGATATATTCTTTCGACAGTCTGATTATTTTCTGCAGCCATGCAATCGCAATACTGTCTGCACAACCTTGCTTTTCTGGTCTACACAAGTTGAGATTGGATAGGGAGAATGAGTTGTGCAGACAGCGATTGCAAGGTTGTGTGGACAGCAGAAGCAGATCGTGCAGTCAACTATCAAATCATGAAATCGTCAACCGCAAGAAACCTATCTTCCGGCAAAGCTGGAATCGACATGCGCAGACCGTCCAGATCATGCAGCGAAGTGTTAATCAACCGCTGTACGCGCACATCGGAAGCATCAACACGCACACCATTCCATGGACATGCTGACTTCGCTGCCATAACTGCGTTGTCTGGTACGGTGACGGTCACATCAAAGCACACACTGCTGCTATTACGTGCTGGCACCACAACGTTCCACCGCAGACTGCAATCAGCAATGCGAACACCAAATTTCTGCCACGGAATTCGATGCGGGAAAGTGCATAACCAGCGAGCGAATCGAAGAATACACGGCCCAGAGTCACGATAATGGTCACGATAATCGAGTTTTTAAACCAGACGGGGAAATCGGAGTTCAGAAACAGTTTTTCATATGCTCTGGCATGATACCGAAAGACTTGGCGAAATCCATGACCACATCGTCGCTGGTGAGATACTCGACCAAATCGATGTCACCCTTCTGATTCGGGCTATCGGCAGCGATGCCCCAACCATTAGTGAAGTGTATAGTGCCCTTACCTGCAGAGCCTTCCGGCAGTTCCACCACGGTGTAATTGACGTCTGGATAGTCGGCAGACAGGCTGCCGGTAATCCAATTGCCTTCGATAGTCATGGCCGCTTTCTGAGTGCCAAAGGCCTCACCGCCCCAGCTCATCCCAGGTCTTCGGATAAGCGTTGTCGATCAATCCGGCGGCCTGCCACATATCAGTATTGATGACCAGCTGGAGGGTGGAAACATCCTTGGAGGCCGCATACAGCTTTCCCTCATAGGTGAAAGTTTGCAACAGATTATTCAAACTGAACTTAATGCGGGCTCGAACGCAAGCAACGATTCAGCAAAAACGCACAATGACCGCCATGTGTTACTCAAACCGCATATTGCGGTTCGGTCGTAGCGCCCAGATCAATATCGCACGTAAATAACGTACTCATAAGTATCTTACTTGTGAGTATCATACTTATGAGTACGTTATTTGCACAGACTGGGCAAATAGACAAATACGGAGGGTGTAATGTTCGTCGGAAGAAAGCAGGAACTGGCGACACTGGAACAGCAGTTCTCCCGTCATCGCTTTGAAATGACGGTAATCTACGGGCGTCGACGCATCGGCAAAACTGCATTAATCGACCAGTTCGTCGCCAACAAGAAAACGTTGTACTTCACCGCATTGCAACGCAGCAGCGCCATCAATCTTCATTTATTCACTATTCAAATCGCCAATTTCTTCGAACTGCCGACATTGCCGGATTTCACAGACTGGTACTCGGCACTGCAATTCATCATCGCCCAAGCAAAAACACTCAACGAACGATTCGTGTTTGTTTTCGACGAATTCCCTTATGCCGCACTTATGAGCGAATCACTCCCCTCCGAAATGCAAATCGCCATCGATCACGGATTCAAAGACCTTAACTGCATGATCATTCTTTCCGGAAGCAACGAAGGATTCATGGAAAGCGAAGTGCTGGGATACAAAAGCCCACTTTACGGAAGGCGCACCAGCCAAATTCGCCTGCAACCGCTTAACTATACGGCAATAGGAGAATTCGTCCCGCAATCATCCGTCTTCGACTGCATCAACTATTACGCAACATTCGGTGGTACCCCCTACTATTTGACGCAGCTTGACCCCGACGCGGATTTTGAAACCAACGTGCTGAACCTGTGCTTCAACCAGCTTGGATTGCTGCACGAAGAGCCAATGATGCTGTTACGCGAGGAATTGCGTGAACCTGCGCTATACGCATCAGTGCTGCAGGCAATCGCAGGTGGCAGCAGCACGCCGAAAATCATTGCCGAACATTCCGGAGTGGATCCGAACAGCATCAACAAATATCTCAGAATTTTGGAAGAACTCGGGCTCGTATCTCGCAACGTACCATTCGGAGAGCGTCCGGAGAAATCCAGAAAAGCCTTGTACTCCATCAAAGATCCATTCTTCGCTTACTGGTATCAGTTCGTGGCACCCGCACAAAGTGCGATCGAGAGTCATGCAGGGCAGAATGCAGCTCGACAACTGGCATTCAACGACGCCTTCACCACATACGTCGGGCAGCAATTCGAAGTGATCTGCCTGCAATGGCTGCTGAAGCACAACGGAGAAAATGGAGAAAATTGCGCGGTGCCGTTCCTTGCAACGCAATTCGGCAAATGGTGGGGCAACGATCCGCGCAAACGCGAGCAAACCGACATCGACATCGTGCTCGGCAATCCACAGACCAAGCAACTACTGATGTGCGAATGCAAGTGGCGCAATACCCTGAAAGAAACGGAAGCCGTGGAGGCACTGCGCGATCGCGTCGGGCTTATTCGCGGGTATGGAGAAACGCATCTCATGTTTTTCAGCAAGTATCCGATCAGCGATGCGACACAACGCAAGTATGAGGGGCAAGTTACGTTCATTTCCGCTGAACAGCTGTTCGCATGATTCTTTTGCTGTTTATTGCTTTATCGCTAGGTTAATTGCATGAATGCAGGATTGCGGTATCGGTTGTCTGCACATTCTTGCGATTGCTGCCCGCACACTTGAGATGAATTACGATTCTGTCTGCACAACCCGTGTTTGCTGACTGCACAACTTGAGATCGGGGATAAAAAATAAAGTTGTGCGGACAAAATCACAGAATCGTGCGACGGAAACTCGGGATCATGTTACAAAAGCCCAAGATCGCGAGATTAAGGACAGACGAGCACGGAACATAACTGCAAGTCAGACTGAATTTGGAAAATAGAACAACGCGGGACGTTCCAGAAAGGGAGATGGAACGTCCCGCGCTGGGGAGTGGGATGGGCCCGTCCCGCTCGGCGCGGTCATGAAAAGCCCACTGGACTGCTTACTTTACGGCTCCCCTCATCACTCCACCGACGACCCACTTTTGGGCGAAGATGTAGACGATGAGGACCGGAGCCATGGCCATCAGGTAGGACGCGAAGGCCATCGGGTAGTTCGACGTGAACTGGCTTTGGAACACGTACTGTGCGAGCGGAATCGTCTGATTGCTCTGATCAGTCAGCGTGATCAACGGCAGCAGGAAGTCGTTCCAAGCCCACAGTGCGGTCAAAATCGCAATCGTGGCATTAATCGGCCCCATCAGCGGGAAAATAATCGTCCAGAAAATGCGCCAAGTGGAAGCACCGTCGATGCGAGCCGCCTCTTCCAACGAAATCGGAATCGAACGAATAAAACCAATCGCAATAAACAGATTCGTACCAATGCCGAGAATCGTATACAGAATAATCAGACCAAGCTGATTATCAAGATGCAGCGAACCCATTTCCTTCGCGATCGGCAGCATGATCACCGTGAACGGCACGAACATCATCGCAAGGAAGAAGTAATACAAGAAGCGGAAGAATCGCTTATCCATATTCCTTGCCACAGCATACGCGACGAATGTGTTCGTCAGCAGCGTCAACACCACCGCGCACACAGTGATGATCGCAGAATTAAGCGCGGCCTTCGGATAGTTCACCTTATTCCATGCGTCGGCGAAATTATGCCATTCCCACGTGGTTGGCAGGCTGAACGTACCAGCCTCGCCCGGAGTCTTCAGCGCGGTGACCACGGTGAAATACAGCGGCACGAGCACGGTGAGGCTCAACACGGTCACAACCGCGGTCAGCCACCAGTTGACCTTATGATCCCGGCGGATTTTCTCCGGCTTTGCTTGCGCTTGAACGCCAGTCTTTGCAGTCTTTGCAACAGTTGCGCTAGTCATGATATTTCCTCTTTACCTTCAGACTTTCAGACCCTTGCTCAGACCTTTTCCTTGCCGCTGAAGAACTTCAGCTGCACAAAGGCCAGGATTGCCAGCACGATGAAGAACGTGACCGCGTTCGCCATCTGGTAGGAGTATTCGCCATTACCAAGGCCGTTCTGGAAGATCAGGTACGAGACGGTTTCGGTCTTGGAATCCGGGCCGCCCTTGGTCAATGCCATGATCTGGTCGAACGCGCCGAGCGAATTCTTGAGGCTCAACACCATGTTGATGGTGAAGAACGGGCCGATCAGCGGGAAGGTGATCTGCCAGAAGTTCTGCCAAGCGCTCACGCCGTCGATTGCGGCTGCCTCGTAAATCTCGTTGTCGATGGTTTGCAGGCCAGCCAAGTACAACAGCGTGGAGTAGGCCACGCCCTGCCAGATCGACAGGAACACAATCGGGAACCATGCCAAATCCGGATTGGAAATCATCGACGTCGACAACCAATCAATATGCAGCGCCTGACCGATCGCCGGCAGCGGCGTCATGAAAATGTACTTGAACACGTAGCCGATCACCAGCACCGACAAGGTGTACGGAATGAAGAAGATCGCACGGAATCCGTTTTTGAACGCGATTTTCGAATTCAGCAGCACCGCGAGGAACATGCCAAGAAAATTCGTGCCAATCGTAATCAAAATTGCGATGAAAATAGTAAACAGGTACGCATGACCGACGCGAGAATCCTGAAACATCGCAATATAATTCTTCAATCCGATGAATTTAAAATCACCGTAACCCTGCGAATTAGTGAACGAGTACGCCGCGCCCTGCAGGAACGGCCAATACAGGAAGATGGACACCAGAATCACAGCCGGAACGGTCATCCAATAAAATGCCGGATCAACCTTGCGCTTGGAATATTTCGAAACCTTATTCTTGGAAGTTTTTGCCGATTTCTTCGCAGTATTTGCAGTATGTGCGGTAGTCATGTCCGTTCCTCCTCTCACCTGAAGTTTCTGGCTTCGATCTTGTCGTATTCGGATTGCATGCTGTTCAGGAATTTTTCGGTGTTGCCCGACTGAATCAGCGTCTGCAGGAAGCCTGCGAGATTGATGCTGGCTGGCACGTAATGGTCGCAGAAATCGGCCAGCTTGCCCGCCCGGTAGAAGTCGAGCACGCCATTCAGCGCTTCGTCACCCACATACGTGTCTTTGTAGGGGGTAAATGCGGACTGCTGCTTGGAGTAGTCCTTGATGTTTTCGTCGTTCATCAGAAAGTCGATGAATTCGCGCGCTTCCTTCTCGTGCTTGGTGTGTGCGCCCATGGTCAGAATCACGTCATCGCCTGCCGTGAGCTGCTGTTCTTCGGCATTATCAGTTGCCGGCATTTGCGCGAACCGCAGGTTGGCATCGCTGTTGATGAGTCGGATCTGCGGAATCGCGTAGGTGCCGAGTGGCAGAATCGCGGCTTTGCCTGCGGCCAGATCCTGCGTGGCCTGTTGGTAGGTGACCGCCGGATTCTTCTGCGTGTAATTCTGGTAGATCTCGACCAGCTGATCGCTGACAGTGCCCCACAGGTCGGAGAATTTCTTCGATCCGTCTTTGAGGGAAAGATATTCGGATTCCGGCACCAGCGTGGAATTGAGTGACGCCAACGGCGCCTGAAGTGTCCACGAATCGGCGGTGCTCGCTTCGATCGGTACAATACCCTTGCTCTTGAAGCGTTGCAGCAGGCCGATAAATTCACTCCATGTCTGCGGCGGATTGTCGGGATCCTCGCCCGCCTGCTCCCACACGTCGGCGTTGATGATGTAACCGGATGCGTTACCCGCATACGGCAGGCCGTACAGGCGCTTCTTGGATTCGTCGTTAGTTTGTACAAGGCTCTTGGCGATGTTCACCATGCCTGGATTGAGTTCGTCGACGATGTCGTCGTCGGTAAAATCGTGGAAGACACCTGCTTCGGCGAGCATACCGAAATTAATATCGCCATTGATAGTGATGACATCGGGTTCGCGATTTTTCACCAGTCGAGTACGCAGATCGGTGGTTGCGTCGGACGAATTGTTGACGTTGATTTTGATGTTGGGATGGGTTTTCTCGAATTCCTTTGCTTTTGCGGTGAACCAGTCCGCCGCTTCGGCTTTAAACTGGAAGAAATCCAAAGTGACGGTTCCAGCAGTGCTGTTGCCGCAACCGGCAAGACCGGCAGTCAATGCGACTGCGCATACGGCTGTGAGCGTACGGTATACAATCCTCCTGAATTTACCTACACTAGTGGTGGAATCAGGTTTCATTCTCGACTCCTTTGTATCTTTTCTCCATTACGGTGAAGCAGCTTCCTTACCGCATCACCGTTACTGGAAATTGTAGAAGGAGGCAGTTTTCATTCCCAGCTCAGCGCGCCTGTGCGGGGCGGAAAACAAAAACGACGAGATTTTGTTACTCTGAGAAAGTAATTTGATGCACGATGTGCGCGGACAGGAGCACGAAGGATGGTGCAGATGGCGGTTTCACCTCTGCCACAGTGGTTTGAAGGCTCGGAATATACCCATAAAGTCGCGACTTGCGTCATGAAATACGGTCCGATTTCGCGTATTACTTTGGCACAGATTTTAGGACTTTCGCAAGGCGCGGTTTCTCGTATTACCAGCGATCTGATTTATGCGGGCGTGATCGAGGAAACGCCAATGCCGTCCGGCAAGGCCGGTAAACTGCCGAAAGGTTTCGTTCAGAAAGAAAATGCGGAACGTCGCGGCCGCCCGCAAACGGGATTGCGAATAATCGAGAACGCGCGATCTTTCGTCGGCATGAAAATCAATGCGACGCATATTTCGGCGGTTGCGGTCAACGCAATCGGGCAGATTATCACCGGATGCCACGATTTGGAAATCGAAGACACGTCGCCGCAAGCCGTGGTCGCGCTGATCAAACAACTAACGATCGACTGTTCCGACGAGGCGGAGATGGCGGGATGGCCGAAACCGTGCGCCGTGGGAATCTCACTGGGCGGGCATGTCGTCGACAATGCCGTAGTGACGTTCGCACCGTTCATGCACTGGTCGCAGCCCGTGGAGCTCTCCGCTATGGTTCGCGAGGCTACTGGATTGCCGACGGGCATTTACAACGATATCGATTCGTTGGTCGTTGATGCCTGCATGTTTGGGTCCGGTGTTGGATTGGATAGCTTCGCGGTGCTGACGTTCGGCGCGGGCGTCGGCTATTCGTTGACGGTCAACGGCGAGCTGGTGAGCTGTCCGGATAAAAGTTACGGTTTGGTCGGGCATATTCTGGTCGATCCGGATGGGCCGCGTTGTGTTTCCGGGCACAAGGGATGCGCGCAATGCCTGTCCGACAACTCGATCGCGGCGGAATATTCGCAGATTATCGGACATCCCACATCATTCGACGATTTCGCACGTGACGCACGCGCGAACAAACCGCAGGCGACGAATCTGGTGAACCGCACCTGCTTCCGTCTCGGCACCATGGTGGCGACAATCGCCAATCTTGCCATGCCAGACAAAATCATGATCGCCGGAGAATCGTCGTTCATCGCGAAATTCGGCATTGACGACTTGCGCAACGGCATCAACATGTATCGGCATAGCCAGGCCGCGCCAGTGGATTTTGAAATTCCCGACCATGATTGGGCTTTGTGGGCCAAGGCTGCCGCAGCGCAGGCGATTCGGCAATATGTTGGCTGATTGATTACTTGATTGTTTTTTTTTAGTAAAAAAATCCTCCCTTGTGTTCAGGGAGGATTTTTGTTATGCGATTACGGCTTATTCAGCGCTCTCGACGGGCGCAAGCACGGCCTTGAAAAGGACTGCTCGCTGAGCCGTCAAGCAGAGAGCCCAGTGGGCTCTCTGTAGGCGAAGTGAGAAGACGCGCTATTCAGCGTCTTCGAAGGGCGCAAGCACGGCCTTGAAAAGGACTGCTTGCGCCGGGTGCAGTGCCGGCGGGCGGATGCCGTACGTGGAGAGCGCACGTCCGGTCATCTTCACACCTTCGGCCTTCCACCAGCCGAGCGGGCTCTGTCCGTTGGTGATGTCTTGCTTGGCGAGGTCGAGGCTCACGTCGAGCGGAGACACCTCATACACCTTGTCGGGGTCGAGGCCGGGCAGGCGTACCGGCGCGGCCGGATAGGTCTGCGAAGTGGTGAGCTGGGTGAAACGGTAGATGGCGGCCGCCTTGTTGGGCATGACCGCACCGTCCAAGCGCACGGCCGGATCGGCAGCGTCGGAATGCACGACTGTGTCGACTGCGAACCATTCGCGATGCTTCTTGAATTCGGCGACCCATTCGGCGAGCGTGTCGATGTCTTCCTGTGGTTCCTTGAGCAGGTTCCATTCGATGCCCATGTGTCCGAAGAAGGCCATGGCCATGCGCAGTTCCTGCGTGGTTGCGCGATGCGTGGAGTGTGCCGGTGATGCGCCCACGTGTTCACCAATCATTTCCGGAGGCACGAGCAGCGAGGTGTAGCGCTGGATGTCGGCGCGTTCCACCGGATCGACGCAGTCGGATCCCCAAATGCGGTCGGCTACTTCGAGAATGCCGAGGTCCACACGGCCGCCGCCGGAAGAGCAGCTTTCGATTTCAAGTCCCGGATGTGCGGTCTTCAGATTGGTGAAAATGCGATATACGGCGAGCGTCTGCTGATGCACTGCCGGACGTCCGGTGCGCGGGGAGACGGCTTCGGTGACGAGCTTGTTGTGATCCCACTTGATGTAGTCGATGCCGAGTTCACCAACGAGCTTGTCCATTGCGCTGTAAATGTAGTCGTAGGCGTCCGGATTGGTCAGGTCCACAACCTGCTGGGTACGTCCCTGCATTGGCAGACGGCCTTCAGTGGGTTTCAACACCCAGTCGGGATGCGCGCGGAACAGGTCGGAATCCGGGTTGACCATTTCCGGCTCGAACCACAGACCGAATTCGAGTCCCTTGCCATGCACATAATCGGCGAGTGCCTTGAGTGACTTGTCACCGTCGGGCCACACGTCTTGCGAGATCTGCCAGTCGCCAAGGCCGGAGGTGTCGTCGCGACGGGAGCCGAACCAGCCGTCATCCACCACGAAACGTTCCACGCCACTTTCCACGGCCTTGTCGGCGAGTGCGGTGAGGGTGTCGTAATCATGGTTGAAGTAGACGGCTTCCCATGTGTTGAGAATGACCGGGCGCGGCTTGGGTGCGATGTTGTGTTCAGCGAGCCAGTCGCGGTGCACGCGGCGAATGTAGCCGTGGAAGCGGGCTGCGACTTCGTTGAGGCCTTCGCCATAGGAGCCGATGAGCCATGGGGTGGTGTAGGACTCTCCGTTGGCGAGGCTGATTTCACCGCCGAACAGCACTTCGCCGCCGCCAATCACGCCGCTGGTATAGGGCAGGCGTTCCGCGGAAAGCACGCTGTTGCCGCTCCAGGCCACGTGTGCGGAGTAGACGTTGCCGCGCGTGAAGCCGAAGCCTTTTTCGCCGACGCTGAGCAGCAGGGTGGCATCGAAGTCTGGGCGTCCGGCCATGGATGCTTTGGCGAAGCGGCCGAGGGTGAAGTCTTGACGCTGCGGGGAGCGTTCACGCAGATGGTGGCCGGTAGTGGTGAGGATTTCGTTGGCGTCGGCCGGCACGGTGAATGCGAGTTCGATCTTGCCGACTTCGAGCTGGCCTTCGCCGGTGTTCACGACTTCGGCGTTCTGGCGGATGAGGCCGGTTTCGTCGAGTTCGCAGGTCCAGATGAGTTTCACATGCTGTTCCACGTCTTCTGCGGTGACGGTAACGGTTGGGGTCTGCTTGGGTTCGTCGGCCATGCTCCAGCTCGGGTATCCGTCTTTTTCACCCATGACGTAGGTTTTGCCAGCTGCCACGGTTTCGGCGGTGATGTTGCTGACTGCGAACTTGCAGAACAGTTCCACGCCGTCGCGGCGCACGTCGAAGCGGGTTGCGCCAATCCAGGATTCGGATTGCGTGGGCAGTACGCTCGGCCATGAGGTGTAGTCGAGCGCGCCGGAAACGCGCTGTGGCATTTGCGCGTCGAACATGTCGATCGCGGTTGCCGGGGCTGCGAGCGGGCGGCCCCAGTGCACAAGTCGCGGCAGATCATTGCCGGGGAATACGAGTGCGAACGCCACGTTCGCGGCTGGCTGTTCGGCGTAGACCGCAGTGAGTTCGGTACCGTTGGTAGCGTTGCCATGGAAGGTCTGAATGAGCGTCATTGCAGCATCCTTTACATATTGCGATTGCCTTGTATTGTCACTTTCGATGATATGTCAAGCTTTATTTGTTGACGTCGTCGAGCGTGTTTCTTTCTTTCGGAAAGTATTTCTTGCGACCGTCAAATCACCACAATCTTTTTCGTGAACGTTACTGCGCAGTCAGCAATCATCTTTACCGAGATTTACTTGGTATTTCAATATTTCTTACGTTTTTCTTGCGACTGCAAAATCGCAATTATCGTTTTCCAGCGAAAAAATCAGTCATCAATCGTGCGCATTCCGCTTCACGAACGCCACCGATAACTTCCGGAACATGGCCGACGTGAGGGTCACGCGGAATGTCCCAAATCGAACCGCATGCACCCAACTTGGCATCCCACGCACCGAACACGATTCGTCCAACATGCGTTTGCAGGCACGCGCCAGCGCACATCGGGCACGGCTCCAAGGTAACAATCAACGTGCAATCGGCAAGATTCCACGTACCAAGCGACCGAGCGGCCTGCGTCATGGCCTTGACCTCGGCGTGCGCCAACGGATCGGCATGCGCCTCACGTAGATTACGCCCCCGACCAATCACCGCTCCCCCAGCGTCAAGCACGACGGCACCGACCGGCACCTCACCTTCCGCTGCGGCTTCACGAGCCAACTCGATCGCAAGTCCCATGTCATCACTCCACTGCATATCCGCCACTATACGGTTCCATTCACGTGAAGCAAAAGGCAAAACACGCCCATAAATACCTCTTGGTAGGCTGGAAGAGTTTGGAAAATGCGCGCAAAGGAGGCACGTTGGCGGTATTCGAATTGATTGTATGTATTATCGCCGCGGTTGTGCTGTCTTCCTTTATCAGCCGTTTCATTCCCAAGGTTTCCACGCCTCTTGTGCAGATCGCGTTGGGTGCGCTGGCATCGCAATTACCGTTTTTCCCGAACGTCACGCTCGACCCGGAACTGTTCATGGTGCTGTTCATTGCGCCACTGCTGTATTTGGAAGCGCATGAGATCGACAAAAGCGAGCTGTTAAAATCCGTTAAACTGTCGCTTTCATTGGCGATTGGACTAGCAATCGCCACGATGGTTGCCGTTGGCTTCACCCTGCATGCCGCATGGCCCGCAATTCCCCTTGCCGCGGCTTTGGCGCTCGGCGCCGCGCTTGGACCGACCGACGCGGTCGCCGTATCTTCGCTTGGTAAGGAAGCCGCTCTTACACAACGGCAAACCAGCGTGCTCAAGGGTGAATCCCTGTTCAATGACGCGTCCGGCATCGTCGGCTTCCAGTTTGCGATTGCGGCGGCCATCAGCGGCGTATTCGAAGTAGGTGATTCGGCCGCACAGTTCGTGTTCTCGTTCTTCGGCGGCGCTATTTTTGGCTTGGCAGTAGGCATGGTCGCTGACCTGTTATTTGAATCATTGCGATCTTTCGGCTGGGAGACGACCACAAGTCGTATTTTGATGGAATTGTTCCTGCCGTTCATTCTGTATTTGGGTGCGGAAGCGGTGCATGTTTCCGGCATTCTTTCGGTAGTGACGGCCGGTTTGATCATCCGTTTCGACCGCACCGGCATCGGCCCGAATGTAGCTCGCACCAACATTGTTTCGTCAAGCGTATGGGGGGTATTCTCGTTCACGCTCAATGGCACGGTGTTCATTCTGCTTGGCATGCTGCTGCCGAATGCGATGAGCGCAAGCTGGGATGATCCTCAGGTCAGCAATTGGCGGCTGCTGGTTGCGATTCTTACGGTTTCCGCAGTGGTGATCGTCATGCGATTCCTGTGGATTTCATTGATGCTGCGTCTCGCGCGAGATACCGTCACCGGCAAGCGACGCAAGATGACGGCGCAACGTTGGCGTTCGGCCGCGGTCATGACGTTCGGCGGGCCGAAAGGCACCATCACCCTGTCGTTGATGTTCACGATCCCGTACACCATTACGGGAGGCGCGTGGTTCCCCATGCGTGACGAGCTGATCTTCATCGCAGGTGGCGTAATCGTGGTAACCCTGCTGCTCGCCAACTTCCTGCTGCCTCTGCTGGCGCCGAATCGCAATAAAGACGCTTCCGTGGAAATGACTGAAATCACCATCGAAGTGCTGCGACGGACCGTGGAGGAACTGACGGGACGAGTCACACCTGACAATCGTCGTGCGGTGCTGATGATCATCGACTCGTATACGAAACGTATTACACGGCTGAAGCAGCGCATCGGAGAAATCGATCCGCAAGGGTATATGCAACTGCAGATCGACGCGCTCAACTGGGAGAAGGAATACGTCAAGGCGCGACTGGCGAAAGTCAAAGCGACGCCGAACGACGACAAGGCAGCGCATGATCTGGAAATCGAAGCATGCGAGCGCCTGCTCGACCAGATCATGAGCTCGCTGCGCCATATTGAAACGGAACATAATTCCGGACGCACCATCTGGCGAGTCAAAGGCCGCTTCAGGGCGTTGCAGAGGCGTATGAGCACCATGTTGAAGCGTGTGAACAGTCGCATTCGCCGCACTACCCCGCTGTTCAGCGACGACGAGCTGTTCGCGCGCACCCGCGTGGTGCAGGTGGATGCCATCGAACATGTGATCGACCGCCTGTATGAGGAGATGGGCCGCGACACGTACAATACGGAACATTGTTCGGCACTGCTGCTGGATTACCGACGAGGCGAGGCTACGCTGAGGTCGCGCCCGAATGTGGGCACGAGTGCGGAGGCGCAGACGCAGGCGGAAGATGTGAAGCGCGAAAGCTACGGTATCGAGCTGAGTGTGATCCAAGACATGTACGAGGCGGGCGACATTACGCGCGCGCAATCCAAGCAGCTGCGACGCAACGTATATGTGATGAGCGTGGACGCCGACGCACAGATCTAGCATCCGCTGATCTGATGGGGTTAGCAAGCTGGCGTGAGCCGGCGATCCGCCGTGAGTTTGTTTGCGAACGAACTGTGGGAACGTGGCGGACGAGACAACTGCGGAAACGGAACACGGCGTGGAAGGCGGCAACTGGAGGCCATTTCACAATCTAAGACATGAGGGAATTGATTCTCAGATATTTCCCAGAAAACACCAGACATGTACTCAGAATCGTCTGCTTATATAGGAGATGTCAGCAAAAGAGCCGACCAGGAACTCACAGCAGTTCCCGACAATTGAACCCTTTCTTCTTCTCTCTCCTTTCTCTCCCCGGTGGTCTTTTCTCCACCGGGGTTTCTTTTTGCCTTCAACGGGTGGATTCCTCCAGTCAGTGGGAGTATCTGCCCGCCAGCAAGCCGCCCAACGTCCAAAAACCTCCACCCACTGGAGCAATCATCCTGCTTACAAGCCATCCAGAGTCCAGATTCCTCCAGCCAGTGGGAGAATCCACCCGCTGGCAGCCCACTCAAAGTCCAAAAACCTCCACTTACTGGAACAATCACCCCGCTGGCAAGCCGCTCAGCGTCCCAATCCTTCCAGTGACTGGGAGGATTGCCCCGCTGGAACGGGTATATTGGAGGCATGAGTGAAATACGCGAGCACGAAACCAGCGATTCCCACGACTCCAGCAATCCAAACACCCCGACCGGTCTGATCGGGCGCGAATCGCAGGTGGTTCCGGGGCGGTTCGGCGAGCCGCTGCAGGTCACGCACGTGCAGTATTCGCGTGGGGGTGGCAATGCGGCTCCACGACGCCCGCTGTTCCTCTGCCTGCACGGCTGGGGTTCCAATGAGGCCGATTTGGCCGACATGATGCGTTACGTAGCTCCCTACAACGATTTCGCGTCGTTGCGCGCGCCGCTCGTGCTGCAGGAGGCTGGTTCCGGTGAATTCGGTTTCGGTCAGGGCGCGTATTCGTGGTTCCATGATTGCGTGCCTTCCGGCGAAGATTTGGATCGCGACGCTTATGCTGCCGCCCAAGCCATTGACGATTGGGTTGCGCGCAATGTTTCCGAAGATCGTGCTGTGGTGCCGATCGGTTTTTCGCAGGGTGGTTTGCTGGCGATTCAATTGCTGCGCGTCCATCCGGAACGGTACGCCGCATCAATCTCACTTTCCGGCTTCCTTGCTCCGGGAATCATCGCCGGTAGCGCGCCGGCCGACAGTCATGTCGCGGAGTTGAATATTCCTGTGTTCTACGGTTATGGCAAGAACGATACCGTAATTCCGATGCCGGAGCTCTTCGCGACTGCCGCCTGGCTGGACGAGCATACGTTCCTCACGTCGAAAAGCTACCGTGGGCTCGATCATGCGGTCAGTCTCAACGAGTTCAGCGATTTGCGCGACTGGCTTGCAGCACATGATATCGCGCCGGGAATCCTGTAAGAAATCCTGCAGAAGAATCCCGAGAAAATCCGATGCAACGGATTTTGCGCACCAAGCACACGGCAATCGTTACAGCCCGATATAAGCCACGATATAGCGATACCGCGTTAGACTAGAGACAGCTAATAATCATTTCGCAATTGCCAACGTTCGCACGCTCAACCATGCGAACGTTCGAACGTTGGCGAGCGCCATACCGGCACATTCGCGTGCCTGGCAATAAGGAGTTTCGATGCTGCTGTCCGATCGCGACATTCTCGCCGCGCAGGCCGAAGGTCATATTTCACTCGATCCGTGGACCCCGGAAATGGTGCAGCCTGCTTCCATTGACGTGCGTTTGGACCGTTTCTTCCGCCTGTTCAACAATCATGCGTACACGTATGTCGATCCGGCTGAGAATCAGGGCGAACTGACCGAGCAGTTCGAGGTGGCTCCGGGCGAACCGTGGATTCTGCATCCAGGTGAGTTCGCGTTGGGGTCCACGTGGGAGTATGTAAAGCTTGATCCGACGATTGCCGCCCGCCTGGAGGGTAAAAGCTCGCTGGGCCGCTTGGGTATTCTCACGCATTCCACCGCAGGCTTCATCGACCCTGGTTTCGAGGGTCATATCACGTTGGAATTGTCGAATGTGTCGACGTTGCCGGTGAAGTTGTGGCCGGGCATGAAGATCGGACAGATGTGCTTTTTCCAGCTCAGCTCCCCCGCAGAACATCCGTACGGTTCGCAAGGCACCGGCTCGCATTATCAGGGTCAGCGCGGTCCGACGCCGAGCCGTTCCTACGTGAACTTCTACAAAGCCGACATCGCCGACTAATCATCAAATATTCTTGGATTATCGCAATATATTGTCGATATATTGCGATTGATATCTTCCAAAATACAAAAAGATTGGCTATCACATATCGCATGATAGCCAATCTTTTTTGCAATCTTCTATTGAGATTTCTTGTTGCAATATCAGCAATATCGAATGATATTAAAAGATACTGCAACAGCTATTGGTAACGCCCTTTAGCGCTTGTGCATGGTACGCGGGGCAGTGGGGGCTGCGGACGCATGAAGACGGAATCCGTCTACCCCGAGCATTGGAAGGAGCGTACCCGCGACGAGGTACTCGTCCTGATCGACGACTACATCCACTGGCACGACCATGAGCGCATCAAACGGTCGCTCGGTTGGATGAGTCCGGTACAATACCGTCAAAGCCAGGGAATGGCTGCGTGATTATCTCCAAGAAAACATCCGCAGCCCCAATCACCAGCAATCTACCTGCCTATCTCTCATGAGAGCAGCCGCCAGCGACACGGTGACGGTCTTCTCGCACCTACTGAACGAATTAGGATACCTTAGGCTTGTCCGTTCTTTCCCTGACAACGTCGGTAAACAAGGAAATCTGCAACGTGAATATCGGCGGCTTCGCCGTGACGAGGATGTCTCCCCCATACCGGTGTGCAATGTTTCTGATGCTTTTCAGTCCCAGACCATGGGAGAAGGTGTCCGGCTTAGTGGTCTTGGGCAGTCCGTCCGCCATATCCAGAGTTTCCTCGAAATAGTTGTCTATCGACAGTACGATCAGATTCCCCTTCTGGCGGGCGCTCACCGAGATCACTCGCTTGTCTGGATTGTCGAATCGCATCACGTAGTCACAGGCGTTGTCGAGCGCGTTGCCGAGAATCGTATACAGGTCGACGACGTCGATGGCGTCCCAGTCACATCCGGCGAGCGAGCAGGTCATACGGATGCCGTTGCGGGCGCAGAAGAAGTTCCGTTCCGTGATCAGAGTATCCAGCGCGTCGTTGCCGGTGTTCGCCGTCGAGTCGTACAGATTCAACGCGTTCCGTACTTCCCGGACCAACGCGCCGCGGCGGGAGCCTTCCGCGTATTCCAGCGCGTCTATCTGGTGTTTGAGATCATGCGACTTGTGGTTGATGTAGTCGATATTCGCGGAAATCGTATCGAATTGGCGGCTTTTCTGTTCGGAGAGCACTTGTAATAAAGCGCTTTCATGACGGAGCTCCGTGGTGTGGTAGATCGCGTATTGGAACAGGAAGATCAGCAATGCGACCAGGCCGGCCATGCCCGTGCTGAAGTACAGGATATAATCAAGCAACGTTCTACCTTCGGCATCGCCCCCGATAAGCTTCCGGAGCAAATCAACATACTGCTCGCTGATTCCCATGGACGCGTTGGTGACCAGATACAGCGCGACGACACCCAATATGTACAGCATGCACAGAGTTCGGCTTTCCTTGCCTCCATCGTTCTTCAAAGGAGTCAAATCGCGCGCAAACAACGGGGCAAGCCAATGCGCCGACATCATAAGGAACAGTCCGTAGATGAATAGGCTGATGGCGATGTATGACAGTGGACGTTCCGTTTTGAAATCCTTGATGATGATCAGGAACAGCCAGTTATGGATAAACGAGGTGATGAATCTTTCCACGCATAGTCCCATCGCCCATCTGGATAATGCGTTGGTCCACGACGTTCGCCTGAGGAACTTGATCGAAAGCAAGGCGAGCAGGAACGTCACGGCAATCCAGACACGCACGAAATTTGAAACGCTCAGCCAAGGGAGCGGATTATCCGTTCCAACGTACAGAGGATTCGAGACCGCAAGAATGATGCCCGCCGCGACGACCAATGCGACGCGTAGACCGTATCGTCCTCTTTTGGGAGCGGATCCCCGGGTGAAGATCCATGTCGCGATGAGTACAGTGAAAACAAATCTGAAAGAATTGAACCAGTTACACACTTCAGGCCAGTCGATGCCATCCATCATTCTACACTTCCCAGGAAACGTAGGTACTCCTGCATGAACGTCGTCTTATACGCGCGTCCGATGGGCAACATCTCTCCGTCGCAATCCAGTCCGGATGCGCCGAGTAGCTCAATGCTCCTTAGATTGACTAGATATAGCTTTTGTGGATACGGGAGAACCCATAAGACCGCATCTTTTTCGTTTGATCGTTGATGCTGCCGCGCGCTTTGTAAACGCCGTTGGCTGTATGAAACAGCAGGTAATGGTCGAGGACCTCTACATAATGGACATCACCGATGGCGAACGAGCGTATCCCGTCCACGGTATTTATAGACAATACTGTCTCAGCATGCCCTTTGATTAGGCGAAGCGCTTTGGTGAATTTCACCTCGAAATCGAAGTAGGTCAATGGTTTGACGATGTAGTCCGAAGCGGCGACCTCGTATCCGTTGATCGCATACTGGGCCATGTTCGTCACGAATACGATCGCCACCCGTCCATCGATGGATCGTATGCGCCGCGCGGTCTCCAGTCCATCCGTGCCGGGCATCTCGATATCAAGGAACATCATGTCGACCCGACCTCTGATGTACGAGGCGAGCAGTTCATCTCCAGTGGCATGACATTCGATATCGAAGTCCATCCCGTAAGCGCGGGCATATTTTTGACAGTAGCCGCACAGGGTATCGTGCATCTCCTCCTCGTCGTCGACAATGACGATTCTCAAATCCATACCTCCATCAGCCGGTTCCTGTTTTGATTCTAGACAACACGGCCTGTCGTTCACGACAGACGGAAAGTCGTTTGCGACAATCTCCGAAGCGAAGGCATCGGCGGTTTTACCGTGAAAATACCGCATGGTTCCAATGGAGGAACTCCATACAGTGAAGTAAGGAGAAGTATCATGTCACGCAAGGGCAAGGCGCGCAGACCACTGCCGTATATCGCATCAGCGGCGATCATACTGATTGTCATACTCGTCAGCGTCGCAACGATTATCGGTAATGTGTATGCCTCGAAATACTCGGATTTGATTTCCGTGTATTTCAATCAGAAGACGTCCAAGGTAGTGTCCGCTGATAATGAGACCACCGAGCATTTCAAGTCCGATTACGCATCCGATAAGGAACGTCAGAAGGCGTTAGGCAAGATGGGTACCGACATCCTGCGCGAGGGTGTGACGCTACTCAAGAACAACGATTCGGCATTGCCACTGTCTAAGAACGCGAAGATCTCCGTGTTCGGTCAGGACAGCGTTGACCCGGTCTATGGCGGCGGCGGCGCCGGTTCCATCGACACATCCAAGGCCAAATCATTGCTGAGCGCGTTCAAGGACGCCGGATTCGACGTGAATCCGACTCTGACCGATTTCTACACCAAGGGCGCCGGCAAGGACTACCGTAAGACATCCACCGACGCGTACGGCAAGGGCGAATTCGCGGTCAATGAGGTTCCCGTATCCAAATACACCGACGATGTAAAGAAATCATTCTCCGAATACGATGACGCGGCCGTCGTCATCATAGGCCGTTCAGGCTCCGAAAGCCAAGATCTGCCGACCGGCAAACTGGCATCCGGCTACACGTATCTGCAGCTCGACGACAATGAACGTGCAATGCTGAAGATGGCCTCAGGCAACTTCGATAAGGTCGTGGTCCTGCTCAACACGCAGAATCCGATGGAGCTCAAGGATCTCGAGGATGACTCCGTCGACGCGGTTCTGTGGATCGGCTCGCTTGGTCAGACCGGAGCCACCGGCGTCGCGGAGGCTCTCAACGGAACCGTGAACCCATCTGGCCACCTGACCGACACGTACGCTTACGATCTAAAATCGGCCCCGTCCTCCGCTAACTTCGGATCCTACACGATTGTGAACAGCTCTCAGCCGTTCTCCACCTCGTATATGGCATACTCTGAAGGCATCTACGTCGGATACCGTTATTACGAGACCCGTTACGAGGACGTCGTGCTCGGCAACGAAGACAAGGCGAACTACGATTACGCCGAGCAGGTCGAATATCCGTTCGGCTACGGCCTGTCCTACACCGATTTCGAATGGTCCAACTATGCGATGAAGAAGACCGCCGACGGTTACGACATGTCCGTGAAGGTCACCAACACCGGCAAGACCGACGGCAAGGACGTAGTCCAGCTGTACATGCAGTCCCCGTACACCGACTACGACAGGAGGAACGGCATCGAGAAGGTCTCCAACGAACTGGTCGGCTTCGCCAAGACCAAGCTCCTCAAGACCGGCGAATCCGAAACCGTGACCATTCATGTCGATAAGGAATCCCTGAAGACCTACGACGCCAAGGGCGAGGGCACCTACATCGTGGATGCGGGCGATTATTACTTCGCCGTCGGAACCGACGCGCACGACGCGTTGAACAACATCCTCGCAGTCAAAGGCAAAACCACGTCGGACGGCATGACCAGCAGGGGAGACGCATCGCTTGCCTCCAAGGACACCATCCGCACACAGGACGACAAGACATACGCCGAGAGCGCGGAGACCGGCAAGAAGATCAGCAACCAGTTCCAGGATGTCGACCTCGCTACCTACGACGGCTCGTTCAAGTACCTGTCTCGCTCCGACTGGAACGGCACATGGCTAGCCACCTACAAGGACGGCAAGTGGACCGCTCCCCAGGAGTTCGTAGACGCGCTGGCCGTGGACACCAAGCAGACTGAACCGGAACAGGTCCCCACCACCGGCAAGGAGGATTCCTCCTTCGGCAAGCTCAACGCGTCCATGCTCATGGATACCGACTATGACGACGAGACCTGGGCCGCGCTGATTCAGCAGATGAGCGTCAAGGAGCTCGACGAGCTGGTCCGTATCGGCGGCTACGCCACAAAGTCCGTGAACTCCACACAGCTTCCGGCCACCACCGACAAGGATGGTCCGGCAGGCATCAGCTCCACTCTGGTCGGCGGTGAAAGCGGCATGGGTTATCCGGGCGAGCTTGTGATCGCCTCCACTTGGAACACCGATCTTGCTGAGGCGTTCGGCAAGGCGATCGGCGAGGACAGCATCGCGTTGAAGGTGGCGGTCTGGTACGGACCGGCCTGCAACATCCACCGCAATCCGTACGGCGGCCGTGCATTCGAATACTTCTCTGAGGATTCCTTCCTTTCGGGCGCGATGTGCGCGAAGGTCGTTTCCGGAGCCAGATCGAAGGGCGTAGTCCCCACGGTGAAGCACTTCGCATTGAACGACCAGGAGACCAACCGTATGGGCGGCGCGATTCTCGCCAACGAGCAGACCGTCCGGCAGCTGTACCTCAAACCGTTCGAAATGAGCGTACGCGATGGCGGAGCAACCGCCATGATGGCCTCGATGAATCGAATCGGCACCCGTTGGACCGGCGGACATAAGGGCCTGCTGACCAACACGCTGCGCGGAGAATGGGGATTCAACGGATTCGTCGTGACCGACCAGGCATCCTACTCTGTGTTCGCTTATGAGGATATGCGCGAAGGCCTCGAGGCTGGAACCGACTTGTGGCTCAACACCGACGCGTCGCTATGGAAGCTGGACAAGGCCGACATGACCGACGGCGTGATCTCCAACATGCAGCGTGCGGCCCACAACATCAGCTATGCGATCTCCCATTCGAATGCGATGAACGGTCTGTCCGCAAACTCCAAGATCGTCAATGTGACGCCATTGTGGCGTTGGGGCGTATATGCGCTTGACGCTCTGGTCGCCATCGGCTCGGTCGCCACGATTGTCTTCTCGGTAATGCAGATCATTCGCCGTCGCCAGATGGCAACCGCAACAGTAACCGTGGAATCATCCCAATGATTGCCAATAAAAGATAGGAGGAACTCCCGATCATAACCAAAACAAGAAGCGTGGATGGCTCTGCCCCTAACGGCCATCCACGCTTCTTTTATACTCACATATCTCGCCACTCGTACAGCCCGACTCAGTCATACGCTTGCGTTTCACCCGAGCAATACCAAAGGCAATGAAAAGGACTCATCTTTCCAGACACCGGTAGATGGTGGATCGTCCCACGTGCATCATCGCGGCGATCTGGTCCACCGTCACCGTCCTGGAATCATACAGACGACGCACTTTGTGTTTTGTCAAATTGAAGTAGTCCAGAGGGGCTGGTGACGTTTTGTTGGACTCGTCATTGATTCCATCGACTGGTTTTCTAGACGATCTCCAATCTAGTGGGTTGCACTTTCATTGAGGCAACGGCACGAAGCAGAAAACTTTGGGAGCCAGATAGGCCGATTGAAAATCTGAAAAAGCTAGGGTTCCGGCCGGCAGTCCGGCAAAACACAACAAACACAACAAAAATGGGGGTTCCGGGAGCGTTGCGCCCCGGCGGGAACCCCAGGGAAATACGAAAAGGACCTTCCGGGAATCCCCTAGGGGACTCGACCGGAAGGTCCTCCAAACAGTTGAATGCGGCGGCGCGCTACTCTCCCACACCCTCTCGAGTGCAGTACCATCGCCGTGCCAGGCCTTAGCTTCCGGGTTCGGAAAGGGACCGGGCGTCTCACCTGGGCCATGACCACCGCAAAACCACTCTGAACGGCCGACCACACGGATCGGCCGGGAACGGAACCGACCACGATTCCGATCGTGGCGGTCCGGGAACCGGACAACGGACGCGAAGCAAATCAAACGCCTTACCAATCATCGTCATTGTGACCACAGGAAACAGCATTCCTTGCCATCCAACGAGAAGAACCACCACAGGACGAGACCCAACCCACCAGACATGGATCGGAAAGTGTGCCGCGTTCGCCCGTTAGTACCGGTCGGCTCCATCCCTCGCGGGACTTCCACCCCCGGCCTATCGAACACGTGTT